>Ga0316208_1001039_pt1 | contig 28432 bp, 26 predicted proteins | sample 3monopyrite_MG_FD_204944 | JGI IMG/M metagenome (GOLD analysis project Ga0316208, IMG submission 204944) | Microbial mat bacterial communities from mineral coupon in-situ incubated in ocean water Damariscotta River, Maine, United States -... | ecosystem: Environmental > Aquatic > Marine >... | reverse complement strand
GTGTGTAATAGACAAATGCAACTCGAAAGGCCGAGTCGATAACATGAGCACCATAAGTATCCAAAGCATGCCCTAAAAATGAGGTTTTATTTAATCGCCTTGCCAAAGGCCCGTCTGCCCAGTCAAAAGTTCCTTTAGTAAAAACCATAAATATACCGATATAAAACAACGCCACTTGAGAACTATTCAGTAAAAAAGAACCCACCACTCCTGTTAACACATATAAAAAAGTAATAAAATTTGGTGATTTAATAATTTTTTGTGTAACAAACAAAAACAATGAAGCTGTTTCCATATAATAAGCAGCTTTAATCAGGGTATAGGGTGACTTTATATTAATCAAATATGCCCAGCGCGTTAATTGGACGCTATACATAGTTTTTCTAATTTTTGTGTATTTTTCCATATATTTAAAATATTTTACCCAGTTCGTTGATTAAGATTTTCTTGTCAATATTAAGAGGATGTTTTTTTAACCTTTCAACGTTAACCGAATCAACAATCAACTCTAGGTCTTGTTGCTGAATACCTAATTTAGACAAGTTTACCTCCAGACCACTTGTTTTCATTAAATCGTACCAATACTGATCAAAATTTAAAGGATCAATACTTAATAAATCTGCAATATTTTGCATAATTTGTTTTAACTTATCATCTCCTAAACTCGCATTAATTTTTCCCACAAAACCTAACGTTAAAGCAACTGCGTGGCCGTGTGGAATATCATATCTACTGGTCAAAAAATAAGACAAAGCATGTGGCAACGTGGTTTTTGATTCGTTAATTGCCATGCCCGACAAATATGCTGCATTCACCATATGCTTAGTGGTTTGTTTATCATTATTCAAATAGTTTTTTATATTCTGGCTAATTAGTGTAATAGATTTTTTAGCATACTTCCTACTAGATGAAGTAGCATCTACTGACCAAAAGGACTCAATAGCCTGAGAAAAAGCATCAAACACGGTGCAAGCCTTAAGATAGTCAGGCATTTTTTGAACTAGTGAAGAATCAGCAATTACGTAATCTGGCAATAGGTATTCACTAACAACTGAATATTTTTCCTCGTGAAGATATACAACACTAAAGCTAGTTGCTTCGCTACCTGTACCGGCAGTAGTCGGCATCACCAATAATGGCAAAAATTTATCAGCAATCGCCTTACTTCCTTTAATAATACTTTCGTAGTTATGACTAGATAATGCTGCCGTACTAATTAACTTAGCAACATCAATAATTCTGCCACCTCCAATAGCAATTACCATATCTGAATTACCTTGCCTTAGTTGCTCACATCCATAAACTATAGTCTCGAAATTAGAATCAGAAACAATAAAGAACTCCGTATCAATTCCTTGTATATAAGGTTCTATTAATTTCTTTATGGATGAATAGCCATGATTACCAACAACAAAAAAAATATTTTTTATTTGTAAATCAGACAAAATGTCAGTCAATACTGACAATCCTTGATTTATAAATGCTTTTTGCATTTATTTAGTGCCTGGTATAAATTCCAAGATCTCCTTAATGGGCATACAATCTGGCTCAGCTTCTAAACTTCTGCCATTTTCTAGAACAGATCTAGCGACCTTTAACATTGCAGGATAAGCAGCACGCAACATGTGATTTGCAGTTACAACAACATTAACACCCATATCAATAAATTCTTCCACTGTGACAGCATTGAAGCTTGTAGGCACCACCACTACAGGTGTATCTTGGTCAGTGGCTCGAAATTTTTGCATAAACTCCATTATTTCTGCTGGGTCTTTGTGTCTAGAATGAATCATAATTCCATCAGCACCTGCTTTAATATAAGCCTCTGCACGAATTAATGCATCATCCATTCCAGCCTCCAAAATTAATGACTCAATACGTGCAACAATCATAAAATCATCACTAAGTTGAGCGGCTTTACCACGAGCAATTTTGTCACAGAAGTTTTCAATAGAATCTTGTGTTTGCTTCACGTCATTACCAAATAATGAGTTCTTTTTGAGCCCTGTTTTATCTTCAATAACAACAGCACTAACACCAGCACGCTCCAAACTACGTACAGTGAATTCAAAATGTTCAGTTTTACCACCAGTGTCGGCATCAAAAATCATTGGTTTAGTGGTTACTTCAAAAATATCGTTCACAGCGTTTATACGAGAAGTCATATCAATAGCTTCAATGTCGGGCTTACCCTTGGCAGTTGAATCCGTTAAAGAACTAGACCAAACGCCGTCGAAACTAACATTTTCACCATTCCTTTCAACAACTGTATTTTCCGCGATTAAAGCACTTAGAGCATTATGGGCCTCCAAGATACGAACAATTGGCTTGGCATGTATTAGTCTTCTAAGTCTGGCTCTTCTCACATCAACTGTCGTCCCAATTTCTGCCAAAGAATTGTTTAGTTGCGTTGATGAGATTCCGTGCGTGTATGCAATTTCAATTAATTCACCACCCCAATCAGCTAGAGTGTCAATCACTTGCTGTCTTGTTTTAATCTGAACTCCTTCTTTCCAGTCATCACCATGAACTACAAAGTCAGGTTTAATTTTCTGAAGATTGGGCCTGTAATCCAAAGTATCTTGAGCGATAACATTAGTTACCCCCTTGATATTTTCAACCACTTCTTTCCTGAATTCAAAGGACATAAAAGGAAGCCTTTTATAACTTGCTATTGCCTTGTCAGTAAGTAATCCAACTGTCACATCTCCTAATTTTGAAGCTTCTTTCAAAATGTTAATATGACCTGGGTGCATCAAATCAGCACTCATACCAACATAAACTTTTTTACTCATGATAACTTTCCTTAATAAAATTCATTAAATTTTCTTTATTCTCTTTTGGCGTTGTAGTTGGTCTACCCAAATCTTTACGAAAGCCTTTCTTTACTTTTACTTCTAAAAACACTTTACCTTCAAACGCCTTTAAATCCTCAAGACACTTTACAACTTCTTCATTTGTTTCTGCCTGTAATACCAAATCATATCCACTTGCTTTGGCAATATTTTGAAAGTCTGTAGTATAGCCAACTGTGGGCTGCCCCCCAACAGAATCATGAGCACCATTATTAAACATAATATGTTTAAAATTATTACACTCAACATTACCATTTATTGCCATAGAGCCCATATGCATTAAAGCAGCTCCATCACCATCAAGACAAAAAAACCTTCTATTTGGTTTTTGCAGAGCTATCCCTAATGCAATTTGGTTAGCATGCCCCATACCACCAACGGTTAAAAAGTCTTTTTCATGGCCTTGTTTTAACTCTTCTCTATATTCGAATAATTCTCTTGAAGCAACACCTGTGGTAGATACCGTAACATCTTCATCATCTAAATTATCGACAATAATTTTAATTGCATCCTCTCTAAACAGTGGCAAATTAGCCGCCTCACTTATTTTAAGTTTATACTCAGAAAAGCCACCTTTTTTTACAACAATTGCATAAGGCGCATTGTTTTTCAATGCTTCCTTACTCGCTTTTTTTATTATTTCTTTAGCTTGTTCATTACTTGTGTCTATCGATAAAACTTCATATGGCACTTCCATTGCTTCTAACATCTCAAGTGTTACTCTGCCCTGTTTTTTATGCTGTGGTTCATCTTTAACACCAGGCTCACCTCTCCAGCCAATCATCAATAACATTGGCACAGAATACACATCAGGATCTGCTAAAGACAATAAAGGGTTGACAATATTACCAAGCCCAGAATTCTGCATATAAATTAATGGCAGTTTACCACTCGCTAAATGATAACCAATACCAAGCGCCAGAGCGTTGCCCTCATTAGCGGCAATAATATGATTCTTAGAATCTACATTATCCGAAATATAGGCACAAATATTCTTCAAGAGTGAGTCTGGTACACCTGAGAAAAAACCAATATCGTACTTTATTAAATTTTTGAAAAAAGATTGAGTATTAATCATATTTTTATATTTTTTAAATATTTTCCTAATCTTAAAGACATTGCAATAATTGTATAAGTCGGATTGACAATAGACGAAGTGGTAAATACAGAACTGCCTGCAACATACAAGTTTGATATTCCAAAAACTTTACAATTCTTATCAACTACACCTGTTTTCGAACTAACTGACATTCTGGTAGTACCAATGTGATGATTGATTGGGTCGTCAATTTTATACGATTTTCCAGTTAGCAGTTCATTTTTAAACTTAATCCTACCAATATCTAGCACACCAAGTTCACGTGCCATTGTTTTAACCGACTTAATAACGGTGTCTTTCTCAATTTTGCTAACATCATCCCAATGCATATTAATTTTTGGCATTCCTAAATCATCTTTAGTCGTATGCAGTTTTAGGTTATTTGATAATCGAGGCGGCTGCTCTAATCCAACAGCTAAATTCAAAAGCCTTGATGAATATTTACCTTTACCTGTTATCCTGCAAGTGGTTTTTTTCACACTTGAAAAAAAATTAAAATTTTCAAAAAGTTTACCAAACTCGGAAAATACTCTGCCTGATGAGTAAGTACTGCGATTCGCTAGATCTATATATTGCGAAACAGAAAGTGTGTGCCTCAAAACTTTTTGTTTTGATCTTTCCCGCGAAGACATTTCAAACTGAACAATATAGTCATTACCATATTTATCTTTACTGATACATTGCTCAGGAGAGGTTTTATGCACCTCTCCCACATTAGGTATCCCCGGATGACTCATAAAACAAGAGCCTACAAGGCCGTTAACGTTGCCCATTCCATTTTTATAATGCCTATTTGATGCCAATAATATACGAGGATTTTCCAATGCACCACAAGCTAATATAAATATTTTTGCTTCTATAGTTGCTTTGTTACCTTCTAAATCAGCAATCGAAACACTCTTAACCGCTTTCCCTTCACTATTTAAATTCAATTCAGTAACGGTTGAGTGATAAATAACATCTGTATTTACAGAAGACTCAAAATCTATTTTATATTTTTCACCAAAATCTCTATTTTTTGTATTAGAGACCTGGAAGACATTACCTGATAGAAAAGAATCATTTCTATTGAATTCTTTAAAGCTTATACCTTCAAAAGTATCTTTAAAAAAATCTTTTTTGTAAAACTTTTCATAAGATATGCCGAGCATCTTTGCAGCTTGTTTATAATAAACAGTTAAATCATCTAAAGAAATTGGCCAACCACTTAAAGGAATAAAAGATTTTTTATCAAATTCGTCACTCTTAAATGGAGCACAATAACCTGCCCACAATTTACTAGCACCACCAAAACATCTGAGTCTAGAAGCGTCAAGCGACAAGAAGCTTGGGCCAGAATTCTCCCCTTTATTTAATTGCTGATATTTAGGCTCTGGAAGCATGCCACCTGATTCAAGCATAACAATACGATGATCTGTACCCAACAATTGTTTGGCTACACTTATACCTGCAGGACCTGTACCAACAATACATATATCATATGTTAAAGTTGATTCAGGGGAAACGTCTTTCAAATCCTTAAACATACTTCTTTCTAAGTGCCAACACGCTAAATTCTGTTTCTGATACAATCCAGCCATTCATCAGCTTAACTTTCCCAGATTTATACTCATTCTTAATATTTTTATTAACAATGGCGATAGTCTTTACTACTCCTATATTAGACAACATTGAGAGCAACTCTTTTTCAAATAAAGAAGTCTGATCGCTAATATCATCAAATGACTCTATGGGGATTTCACTTTCGTAATTAGAAAAAAATGATTCAATATCATTAGATATTATTGTGTATTTCTTCCAATAAAGTATCCCTGACACCGAAATCAGTCCAGAAAATATAAATACCCTTCTACTAACTTTCATAAATAAAATTATAATGACAAGTAATCAGTCAATTGACACCTTAATGGTCACTTTCTTTATTGACTGAGGAAGCTCCACACAATGTTGTGGGGAATGACCGTCATTTTTAAACATAATCGCAAATATGCCGTTTCCAATATCTACATGCGTTGATTGTACATGTGGACTAACAAAAAAAGTACGATCTTTTTTCTTATCATATGGAATCTTTATATCCATACCTGCTATAGGCGACCAAAAAACCCGCTCTGTACCAGTGATAGGGCACTGAATATCAACAACATGTTTATGTGATTCAAACTCAAGGACATTATCACAGTTTGTATTATACTCTTCAATAATTGCCTTTACACGTTCGTTGATAGTGTAGACACCTAACTCAATACTAGAATCTACATCCTTAAGATACAAAAGCCCTGCATATATATCATCAGATAATTCTTTGTATATATTTATATTATCTAGCGTATCAATAATCATTATGCACTAACTTATTTCTTTAGGAATACTCTGTAATGATCACCCAATAACAAATCATTCAAAGTATCCTGGATTTTTAGAATTTTTTCTGTAATCTTTGTGTCAAACTCTTCTAACAATACGGTCTGAATATCAAGCCCATTTGATTCTATTAATTCTATCTTTAAACCAAATTTTTCGGCAATCCCCCCAATAATCACCCTTGAGAAAAAGATATTATGACGCCCACTTTCTATATATCTTGTTGGAGAAAAATTATATTTTTTTAAATATTCACTAATAAAACAATCAGCAGAAGGAACTTCAAAAACAATCATTCCATTTTCATTTAACAACTCTTTTGCTTTCTTAATGGCAGATATAGGATCTGACATATGCTCAAGCACACCCCATAATGTAATAACATCAAAAGTTTTATTGAATTTAATTTTATTAAAATCTCCATGGTGTACATTAATCTGATAATTTTCCAATGCTGTGAGTGAAGCCGTAGGGGATGGATCAACTCCTTCGACATACCACCCATGTTGCTTACACACGTCTAAAAATGTACCCCCGCCACAACCAACATCAAGTAATGTAGGGGAACTCTTATCCAGAAGACTATCTATTTGAGAATATTTTCTTTCTTCAAGTACCCCTTTACGTATTTCCTTACCATTTTTTACAAGATTATCTTGGTAAACTTGATACATCCCATCACTATATAAAGTATTTAAAACCCCATCACGTATATGTGGTTTAGTATATAAAGATTGGCAAGACAAACACTTATGATAAGAGAATCCATCTATTTCAAATACTTCTTTACTTGTATCAGCATTACACAAAGGGCACTCTCTAATGTGAAAATATTCACTCTTTGGCTTCTGATTACTATCAAACCATTTTGCTGTACTTTCTTTAAAAAAACGATATACACCTTCTAAATCTTGTTTAGATTTCAATTTAAATAAATCTAGCTTTATTTTTTTGTTCATTGATTAAACCGCCTTGTGGTTGGTCAAATAATTGTTAATTCTATTTGACACATCTGAGCTTTCTAAACACCACATATTAGAACTTTCTCGTATTTCATCCTTAAGATTGTCCTCATCCAGAATTTTATTCATTAATAAACGCAAAGCATCATAGGAATCAACTCTCATTATATCTATATAGTCACACCCTTTCTCAGGCAAGAATGAACAGCGACAACCAGGGTCAATAAAATAAGTTGGTAGATTATGCGCATTTAATTCATACCCCATTGTCGAACCATAAGTGATAGCACATCTCGAATAAAATGCCGCTTTATAACTATTGTAATTCTTATCTAAAACTCTTACGTTAGAACCTAACAATATTTCATCTTCAATGTTATCTTCTCCAGCACTACTATGGTGTATTAACACAATGTTATATTCAGGATTATCTACACTTAATTTGGCAACCCAGCGATATAATGAGTAATAATCATCAATAAATTCATTGTATGAATCTAATCTTTCATAAGCATTAGAGGTATTAATACCAAGTATTGCTATATCATGCTCTTTCTTATATTCATCTTTTTTATTGAACCAATAATACTCCATAAATAAAGAGCCCACAGGCTTGATACAATCAATACGACCACCATATTCAAAAGCTCGACTATAACCGTCATTTCCCAAAGAAAATAAAACATCAATATCAATATAAAAAAACATTGGATCTGTTTGGAAGATATTTTTCTGAATAGATGTTGAGGCAATACCGCCTAACTCCTTAAATAAATAATTTTTTACTGCATCAGTACCATAATGCCTTTCTTGGATTATATACTGAGCTTTATTAGATTCAAATAAGGATTTAAAAGATAAATAACTATGAATTATGTTCAATGAGATGGGGAATAAATTCACTTTAGTCTTGACAGAGACTCTAAGAACCACCCAAATCCCCAAAAAAAACTCACTAAATATAGACTTTATTAAATCTGTTAAATTAATATCACGAAATAACTTTTTATTATAGATATGGTATTTTGGGAAGTCTTGCTCAATATTGAGATTTCTCGTTACACATAAAACTTTATCTTTACCAGCCAAATTTAATAATTTTTCGAATCGTTTTAATTCATGTGGTGAACATATATAATCAATTATTAACTTGAAATTTCTCACCTTGGTCTTGGTCTTGGTAAAAATTAAAGCGTAGACTAAGGCACCATACTTCAAGATAAACTTAGGAATGTTTTTTATACGTAGTCTGGAATTAAACTTTCCACTTTTAAGTAAATATGAGCGAGCAATGTACTGTCTGATTGCTTGCTTAACCACACACACAGGTAGTTTATAGTTTTTCTCAAAATAATTATATAGCTCTGTAAGCTCTTTCTGATCTGTATAATTATTAATTAAATTAAAAACTTCATCAGCCGTAACTTTATAGTGAGCATCTCTATCATGAGTATAGTTTATTAGATCAATATCTTTCTTTACTTTTGTCATTTAACTTAACTTTTAGAATGTCGTTTATTGTGCACCATTTCACAAAAATCAAAATCTTCTTGAAAGTCAATATCCCATGAATCAATCTTGCTTAAATGGTAGAAAAAAGGCGAGCTTCCAACACACGACCCCCATTTCACCATATCTTGTCTCTTTAAAATATTAATAACAAATGTCATCTCCAAAACACCTGATAAATCTTGAGATTTTGGCCATGGATTTGGCTTGAAATTTACAGGTTGCCCCTCATGAAACAAGTAGTCTTGAACTTCAGATACACTCAACAAGCAATCATATTTCGCACTCATCTCTCTATAGGCCTTAATAGCATTTGCATAACAATCTGAATCAGCTAATGGATTGGTAACATTAATCCATGCTATATTTTCTCCTTCTATTTCTGATGCTATATACGAATAAACATCACTCATTGGAATATCGCTAGTTGAATATTTCGGATCACGTTCATGAACACCAAATCCTTTTTTTTCTGCTATTGATAAAATCTCATCTTCCTCCGATGATACTATAATTTTTTCAAATCCGCATGCTTTGGAAAGTTGCGAAAGTTTCAATTCAAACAAAGATGAGCCTCCGAATTTCCTTAAGTTTTTCATTGGAACTCGTTCAGAAGAGCCCTTAACAGGAATTAATCCTATTATTTCGTTAGACATAACTAGTATCCATATTTATTGTTTATCATTCGACACAACACTATCAATATATTTAGCAATATTTTCTCCAGGATTTCCGCTGTCAACTGGATATATATATTTATCAATAAAATCCAGATTCCATTTTGATGGTAAGTTCCCAGCTTTATATCTCTCTAAAAGCTCACACAGCTCATTCTTATTTCTTGCAATATAACATCGCTTACAAAGGTCAGATAAAACATCATCACTTATTCGTATCCTATCAAAATCACGGTCATAAATAATCACAGGAATTTTCAAACAAAAAATGTGCTTGACAATCGCTGAAGCAAGATAATCTATAACAATGAGTTTGTAATTTCTCGATACAACTTCAGCAAAACTCCCATAAAGGACACCTATGTTCTTGTATCGGTTATTTTTAATGATATCTTTATAACACTCATAACTATTTTTCTCTCCACTAGGGTGTAGTTTTATATCAACCGACAAAGAAATATCTTCTACTGTGGCAATGACATTAATGGACTGTTGGTGTTTCTTATTTATACTATAGTAATTTAACAGTTGTCTAAATGAAAAGTTTACGTCAGGCCCCAAACAAAAAAGAATATCTTTAGTGGGTTTCTTAATATTTAAAGTATGATTTTTTTCATACTGTTGAATGGAGCCCATGCAAAATATACTGGTCTCTTCATTCTGAACTTTATCTACTTCCTTCTTGGATTGAATAATTAAAGTCTTTATTACTTTTCGATTATGCTCTAAGCTTTTTTGATATGGTTCATAGTTAAACAAATAGTGCCCTGCATGCTGAAATAGAATCACCGGGATATTATGACAGTTTGCAACATAACAACAAACCAAATCAAAAACATCTCTAACACCAATGCCAAGTAACAAAAGACTTGGGTTGTCTTTTTCAATTGAAAATTTAAATTTCTCTTTAAAAGAGCTTATTCTACCAACCACTTCTAAATGATATGAATTGATGAGCAAATAAATATATTCCCCCAAGAAAGAAAAGTTTTCCTTAATAAAACTTTCCAAAATATCATCAATAGAGGTATCTGATATATCGATGGCCTGTTCCATTTCAATATCTTGCCTTAGTTTTCTGAGTGGTTTTAAATATTTAAACCCAGATAAATATTTCTTTAAATAGGGTGTCTCATGTGCGTCTTGAATCACATATATATTTTTTCTGAGGCTTATATTACGATGCTTAGTATCGACACTAACATTAACCCTTTTACCAATATACCTATGTAATCTATAAAAAAACTGTCTTATTCTGTCTTTAAGAGAGACGCCTTTCTGTAAGTTATGTGTATCTTTTACAAAACATACATCAATAGAATTATAAATTAATTGAATATTTCTCTTAGCTGATCTTTCTTTAGGGAATGAAATAGTGCCATTGACTTTGTTAGAGTTTAATTTTGAAAAACTAAACTTATTACTTAAGATTTTTTTTGGCTTACACGTTGCGTACAAATATATTTTTTCATATTTATTTTGAATAGTTTGAATTAGTTTTTCTAAATACAATAAGTCATCAAACCATGTTGCAAAATAGTGTTCATTACCACTGTATGCATATGGAAAATCCGATATACCCTCACACGCTTCATCTAGCTGAGACAATAGAATATCAATTTTCTGGCGATAAATACAAGCATCCAGATAGTACTGATCTGCAGTGTAAAAATCTTCGATTACCTTATACTTCACTCCTTTTGCATCCAGCACAACCATTACGCTCTGCTCAAGTACTAAAATATCAGTCGATGCTGAAAGAAGTTTTTCTAATGAAGAAAAATCATTGACAGATTGTACAATAACTAATTCCATCTTTATAGGCCTTCCAAGTAAACCTTATTAATAATTAAAATCATTAATCACTTGGATATCGGTATCGATATTTAAATTTTTATTGTGCTGATGTCTACGAAGAATAAAATTAATATTATTTTCTTTTGCAGCATCAATATCAGCCTGCGCATCGCCAATCATTAGGCATGTCTCAGGAGAAGCACCATAATCATGCATGCTCTTTTTTATCGAACTAGATTTTGTAGTTGGAGAGCCATAGAGTTTAGAAAAAAAATTATCTATTTTAAGCGTTTTACATATATCTTCCAGCTCACCTTGAGGTGTAGCAGAAACTATTATAAATATATGTTTTTCTTTATGACTACGAAGGAATTCCTCAACTCCAGGAACCCACGCAGATTCTATTACCTTATTTTTTACATTATTACTAAACTTAGTACACATCTCGTCAATTAATGTGCTTGTTGGTGTTATATTTGACCATTTAAGATATAGTGGAATCTTGTCAAACCTTGACATACCTCCATTCTCAATGTGGTGCTGCTTCACTTTTTCACAAACATTGTCGCCATAAGGTTGAAACAGTTCTACGAATGCGTCTGTCTTAACTGAGATTGACTCCTTAATAACACCATCAAAATCCCAAAATATCAGTTCAATCTTATCTAAATTCATAAAGAAATTTACAAGCTGTGATGAATTTCTTCAACGATATCCAATAAACCTTGTCCCAAATCGACAAATTCAGTTGGTATTATTTTCATTGATGTCTTTGGAGTATATCTATATGGTGTATTACCATAGTGACTTGAACCCTTATGTTCGTCCAAATAGTTAATATTAACCTCTTTCCCCTCAATCTCAAAAATCATAGAGAACATATCAGATACTTTCATAGATTGCTGACCTGTTATTGTTACTGCTCTATTCTTGTACTCTTCCTGTAATGCCTTTACACTCAAATTTGCCGCATCTAATACATGGATATACTCTCTTACTTCTGACCCATTTCCTGAGTACTCCAAAACACCAGTTTTTATAACTTGCTGAGCAAAGCCTTTAATACCATTCCAATCTTGAGATCTTGGCCCATATAAAGACCCGTACCTCAAAAAGACATAATCTATCCCGAAGCTTTCTTGGTATGTTTCAATTATGATTTCTGCTGCCTGTTTACTTGCCCTATAAAAAGAACCGTGCGAACTATAAACATACATAGTTGAGGCATAAATAAACTGTTTAACATTATTTTTTACTGCCGCCTCTAAAGCCTTAGTTAATCCCATAACGTTTATTTCGATTGTATTATATGGGTTAGACTTTGCCTCACCAATATCAGCAATGCCTGCAAAATAATACACACAGTCAACATCTTGCATGGATGATTCTAGGATGTCTGAATCCATTAAATCGCCAACTATCATATTTTGATCGCTCCTCAACCAAGGAGATGAAACCCTATCTAAAATATTAACTTTATGCCCATTTTCACTTAGTACATCTGCAGTGTGGCTGCCCATAAATCCAGAGCCACCAATCACTAAAATATTTTTGAATATTTGACTCATAAACCCATCCTTTGAACGTCATATTCTTCTTTTGGCACCTCTCCCTCAAGTAACTCACCTGATAGAAAACGAACAGCCTCTTTTGTCGCCTGAATTTCCATGTTGGAACGACAATCGATTGACATTGAACCCATATGCGATGTAAGCAGGCAACGCTCAATATCTGCCAATGGCCCCGTGTACGGCTCTTTTTCGAAGACATCAATGGCAGCGCCAGCCAAATGACCTGCGTTAAGAGCATCAGCCAAATCTTGTTCATTGATAATACCACCACGTGAAGTATTAATGATTATCGCATCCGACTTCATGAGATTAAGGTGTTCAGAACGTATCATATTCTTGGTATATGCAGTCAGTGGCACATGCAGACATATAACATCTGCTTGTTTGTAAATTTCTTCTTTGTCCGTCCATTCCAACTTGAGTTGTGGAACAACATTTGTATCGGGATGAAGATCATTGACTAATACGCGAGGCGTACCAAAGCTACTTAGACGCCTTAATACACGTTGGCCAATGCGACCTACACCTATAACACCGATCGTCACTTCAGGTATCCGTCGGCCAAAATGACGATGCCATTCACCACGATGAAGTTGTGCATTAGCCACATGCACAGAGCGCAATAGTGAGAGCATAAGCCCAATAGTCAATTCAGCAACCGCTGGCGCAGGAGCATCCGGTGTATAACTAACCTTGATGCCACGGCGTTCGGCCGCCAGCAGATCCACACTGTCCAGTCCGATACCAACACGGGAGATTAGTTTTAAATGACTGGCCCGACTCATTACTTTGTCTGTAATGGGCTCAGTCCCTGCTATCAGCACATCAAAATCAGTAACCATCTCGGCCAATTCGTCTTCTTTGAGCTTACGACCAATCGGATTAATCAGGTATTCGATACCAGCACCTTCAAGCAATTCTAGTGGCAAACGGTTCTTATCACCAAATGGAACAGTAGTAATTAAAACTTTCAACATATACAGAATCCTATTTTTTTATTTATCTATTTTCTTCTTGTAGCGTATCTAATGCTAATAATGTACGTTTATATAAAGTATCGTTACGACTGACTATTACCCCATTCTTTTCCCAGTTGCCTTTTAAACTAAATGGACTTCCATCAAATTGACTGATAATTCCTTTAAGCTCAAAACATACAGCCATTGGAGCCGCAAAATCCCAATCACGCACAACCACATCTTTAACAAATATATCGGCACCACCGTCAAAAACACGCAACATCTTAAGACTAAGACTACCACTTTCAATATATTCACAAGGCGATAAGGCTTTATAAAGTTTTTCACTTATACCTTTAGGGGTTGGATAATTATCGATTAATCTAATATTTGAAGAATTTGAGATTACTTTTAGCTTCTCTCCATTTTTCCAAGCACCTTGACCTCTAAGCGCAGTAAATAGCTCATTAGTTGCAGGCGCATAAATAATACCTAATACAGGTAATTCATTTTCTATAAGTGCAACCTGCAGAACAAAACCATCAAAGCCATTTACATAACTTGCAGTTCCATCAATAGGGTCAATTAACCAATAAAGATTTGGACGATTTTCTACTTGTGAAGTGACGTTTTCTTCGCTAATAATAGGTAGATCTGGAGTAAGGTTTGTCAGGCATTTAGTGATAACTTCGTTTGCTAATAGATCTGCTGAGGATTTTAGTTGTGTACCAAACCATTCACCATCAACTTGATGGTTGTCTCTACGTTTTAACAACTCTTTACCCAAACTACGTAAAGAAGTAACAATTGGGTCTACCAAAGATTTATTTAACAACACTAAATTTCTCTATAATTTTAATCTCATCACTAAGACGTTGGTACCAATGACTTGGAGAATTCCCAATATAACGTAACTGGTGATTTATATTTTGGCATACCCAATTATCAGTAATACCTGCCAGAGTAAGGTCATCAATATTTATCAATGCGATTAATTCATTTACCAATCTTAAGATACTCTGTGGTAGTCCATAGCCGATATTACATAAAGTTCGATTTGGTAAATCATTTATAGCCAATCTAACAATTAATTCTGCAGCATCTTCAACATGCATTGCTGACCAAGCTGGTGGGGAGATAGAGAGTTCAGGTAGTTTATTTTCCAAAAGATAATTAATAGCATTAAAAATCAAACCATTTGTACGACCACCACCAAATAAACCAGGCAACCTTGCAATAGCATAATTCATATGATTATTTTCAATTAATAAATTTTCGCCAACTATTTTAGAATTTGCATATGCATTCGGATTTTTTGTCTGCATTGTTTCATCAAGCATACCTGTTGCCTCAGTACCGTATACAGACATACTAGAACAAAATACGATTCGATTAATATACTGCATACAGATATTTTCAAGCATTTTAACATTCGACTCATACATCTCATGCTTATTGTAATCATCAAAGGCTTTTGGAACAGAAGCCGCACAATGAATTATAATATCAATGTTATTTTCATTAATAACATCGTTAACCATTTCAGAGTTTGTTAAATCGCATATAACCTCACCTTCATGAGTTATAGAACGTACAATCGGAATGACATCAGTACCCTTACTCTTAAGGTTTGATACTATTTTTTTACCTAAATAACCACCTGCTCCTGTAACACCAATGCAACTCATATCATATCCTGAGTTATCCAGTAATCTGCCTTAATATCATCTTTTGCAGTACGACCAATTACAAACTCAACAAATTTTGGAGACATCCCATATCCAGGTCTTTTAATCCTAATCATTTCTGAAGTTATCATTTCACCTTTATTAATATCTACCGCGGCATGAATACTTCTTCGACCTTTATCGTACATTTCTTTTTCAGCTTCACGCGGCCCATTTTTTATTCCATCTCCCATTGCTGCTTCAACGTCTCGAATATGTGCAACAAGATTCTTAAGTTCTTCTGGCTCAATAGCGAATGGGTGATCAGGTCCAGGTAATTTTCTGTCAAGAGTAAAATGCTTTTCAAGTACGCATGCTCCCATGGCAACTGCAGCCAAAGGTATATGTTCACCCATAGTATGATCGGAATAACCTGTAAGACAGCCAAAGGCCTGGCGCATCATTTTCATTGCATTGAGATTGGATAGTTCTGTAGGTGCTGGATATAGTGAAGTGCATTGCAATAAAATCACAGGGTTATTATTTACAGAGTGTACAGTATCAACAGCAGACTCTATATCTGACATATTTGCCATGCCAGTAGAAAGTATCATTGGCTTACCTGTCTCTGCCATTTTATTTATCAATAGTTGATCAGTCATATCAAAGGATGCAACTTTATATGCAGACATATTTAGTGCTGTGAGTTGTTCAACAGCTTCAAAATCACATGGAGAACTTAAAAACTCAACACCTTTAGATTTTGCATGTGTTGCCAATGATGCTTGCCAATCTCGATTTAATTCTAGTGATTCTATTAAATCATAAGTATTTTTACCGTCAAGATATGTAAAACCTGGAGTATGTTTTGAATAATGATCTTTAGCACGGAATGTTTGGAATTTAACAGCACTCACACCAGCCGCAGCTGCTGCATCTATAGATTCCAAAGCAAGATTATAGTCTTGGTTATGATTGGATCCTATTTCTGCTATAACATAGCATGGCTGCTCATCACCAACACATTGTTCACCGATATGAACTTGCATAAACTTTACCTATACTTTTTTAGCTTTTATCTTTTTTTTAATACTAAATTTGGTTGTCTTGCACCTTGAATGTGAATAACATCATACATTGCACCATATTCTTTAATAAACTCATTACCAGCGATACCTTCACCTTGCCAACGGGCATCATTCCATTCATCAAATACAAATAGTCCACCCGGCATTAATCTGTCATGTAAGCCAGATAAAATTAATTTTGTAGGCTCATATAAATCTGTATCGCAGTAAACAAAAGAAAATGAAACTTGAGGTTCCTTTAGTATTAATTCAGGCAAGGTATCCTGAATTAATCCAACATGAAAATCTATATCATCATTTAGTTCATAAAGATTAACAAACTCTTTTAGTTCATCCAGCTGTCCTTCATATTCACCTGTATGATCTTTTGATTCCCCATCCTCTGATACAAACGAGGTCAACCCTTCAAAGCTATCAAAACAATGAATAACTTTATTGCCATATGGATCCCATAACTTAAGCAATTTCGCCATAAACATTAAGTTTGCGCCTTTCCATGAACCAAACTCTGCAATATGACCAGGAATGGTCATTGTTTGTTTTAATAGATCAGCAATAACCATGTAACGCCCAAGGTTTGCAGTACCTACATACAAAGGCCACTGATCTATTTGTTCCCATAGATTTGTTTTACCCATTTTTTCAGATAATGCTTTTCTGTTAGATAAATATTTTTCATCTTTATTTTTGAATTTCATATTTTTCACTCAATAAATGTAATTATTCCAATATCGCTTTAAATGCAAACCACTCGTAAATGATTGTAATTCACAATCAACTTTTTCTAGTTTATAGTTTGCGATAGGATCTATGCCTGCAGCTACACCAAGACAAAATGTCGTTGAAACTCGAGGATTAATCTCAAACGGAACAGCAGTATTTTCATCAACTTTCATCAGTTGAATATTATAGCAACCTTTAGTTTTGAACTTATCATGTATTACTGAACACACACTTATGATAAGAGGATCATCTACAACTTCGGCACTTATAGTTACTCCTCTTTTATCATCTACTCTTACAGGAACAATCGCACAAAGTTCTCCAAGATAGTTTGCGCTCATCAATACTGTATATTCAACACCAACGAGATTGTTCTGCATTACAAACTGCTCTCCATCCCTCTTAGCCAGTTGCAAATATGCAGAAATATCATTCTTACTGGGCAATAATTGAACCCCTCTGGAACCACGACCTAACCGGGGTTTAATAACAGCAGGAAAATTAAGCAAGCCTATATCATTAATTCTATATGCCCCAGGGCTTGGTAGACCTTTAGAAGACATGGCTTCTGCCATAGTAAGCTTATCCATCATTGTATGGATATACTTAGGATCAGGAGCTAAAACTTTCAAATCTGGTAGTAGCTTTTGTATTTCAAATAAATAAGGCAACTCTTCATCAACACCTGGTACAAAAAAATCAATATCAAGTTCTTTTATTAAATCTACCAGTTTATTAGTAAAATTTTCTTGATTGGCCCAAGGTATTTTATGTTGATGATGACTTTCAACATCAGGATGTATTACACCAAGCTCTTGCTGCGAATCAGCAAAATGAAGTTCATATTTATTTTTTAAAAGCTTAACTAGTGCTTCAGTCCCAGAACCACCTCCACCAGTAAAAAGTACTTTTATCACAGAATTATTCATTAATTGGCTTTTTGAACCACTGACCATTTTCTAAATGCCAGACTCTTGGATCTCGAAAAGTATCTGCGATGGAATCAAATTCCTCTTCGCTCATATCTACATATTTAAGCCAACGAGTAAGATCACTTGGTTTAACATGATCATATTTTTCAACAAGCTTAATTGCCTCTTCACGAGACATTATACCCGCTCGGATATCTTTTGTTGCATGATCTGTACAACGCCCATAACCCAATTTTATCCACTTCATATAATCATGAACACCATTTTCATGTATATCATCTAAATTAGACATGTTTCTGTATGTACGATCAAAAGAATATGAAGGTACTTCAAAACCATATTTCTCTCGTACTAGTTGAGAGTGATCATTCGCTTCCCACTTAGTATAATTGCTCAAATGTATCCCTCGTAAACCCGTTTTAAATATTTCTGAATCACTTGGATACTTAAATGCAAGCATATCTTGACTCGTTATTTCCATCTTCTCCAACATATAATTCCATTCATAGCCTCGGCAGTAATGCTCTAAACGTGTACGATAGGTCCATTCTATATAGTCATTCATAGAAAATTGACCCGATAGATCACCATATCCATGCTCACCCCATATAACTATAGGTATCCCAAGTTGAGTCGCTAATTTCATGGGGGTGGTACATATTCCAATGTGGTTATGCCAGTTCATGTCACCCATAATCTCAAAACCAAGTCGATTAAGCTTTTTAAGCAATCCTACCCCAGGTTGATAAATGATATGATCTACGTCAAAAACTTCTTTCATCCTGAGTAAATTTCGTTGTCCTACCTCTGAATAATTATTGCCATAATAAGTAACCAGTAGTGGATTGAAACCTAGAACATTTTTAATATAATGTGTTTGGAAATGGCTATCTTTTCCTCCACTCACGGCAATAATACAATCAGCCCTAGAACCATCTTTTGAACGATTTTCTTCAAGAATATCAATGAGCATTTTTTTTCTTGTGTCCCATTCTGATTCAGGAATATCAACTTTATTTGATGACATACGACAACCCATGCAAACACCTTCTTCATCAAATGACATAGGGGCAGCATTTATAGATGGATATACACACTTTGTACACCAGCGAACAGGCTCGAATTTTTTATCTACTTTCTTGGGACCAAGCTTTTTACTAGCTCGATTTAGTCGTTCATTATGAATCTTCGCTTCATTTTCCTTGTCATATTCAGGTTCTCTCTTAAACCATGGGCTATCTAATACAATAGGTCGCATAGGGTAGCCTGAATTTATACACTTCATTTTTGCATTTTGATAACTCAATTCGTAATAATTAAAAATATTTGCTGCAGCAATAGCATCAACTGATGTCTTTTGTAAAGCTTCTGTAAAATGTTCGTACTGACCTACTCCACCACATCCAATAACTGGGATTGAAACACTATCAGCAACACTATTAATAAGTTCTATATCATAACCATTTCCAAGACCATCTTGATCAATAGAGTTAATGAGAATTTCACCTGCACCTAGTTTTTCAACTTGTATCGCCCAATCAACTGGTGATAAACCAGTTTTTATTTTTCCACCTTCTATATATACTTCATAATTACCATTTTCTAGATGCAAAGCATCAATACTAACAACTATGCACTGACTACCAAACTCATATGCACCATCACTTATAATTTTAGGATTACGAACCGCTTCACTATTAATAACAACCTTATCAGCACCTGCAGATAAACGATCTTTAATATCACTAACATTTAAAACTCTTCCACCAAAAGCCAATGGCATAAAACTAACTTTAGCAATCATACTTAATAATTCTATTGTGCTTGTCTCAGAATACTTTACTTGTAAATCTTCACGTCGCATATCATGAAAATCCGTAGTACTTATATCCAACAGAATTAATTCATCTACTCCCCAATTATTAAGGCGACGGATTGTATGAATCGGATTTCCAATTACCTGATGGGTAGTAAATCCCTGACTACGAACAATTTGACCGTTTTTCAATAAAACAACAGGTATTAAACGAGGATAAGCCATAATCTATTAGTAACCTTTAATATTTATAAATTGATTTAATAACTCTAAGCCGCTTTCATGACTTTTCTCTGGATGAAACTGAACTCCCATAATATTATCTTTTTGAATTATTACAGGGATATCATTACCTGAGAACTTAATTGTACCAATGATATTTTCAGTATCTGTACAATTAAAATAATAACTGTGTATGTGATAAAAATTACTATTTATTTTATCTTTACTTATTAACATATTAGACTTTAATATATCAACTTCGCACCAACCAATATTTGGGACACGAAACCCTTCCATATCAACTTTAAGTCGTTCTACATTTCCAGCAATTAAATCTAAACCAATATTATCCCCCCCCTCTTCACTTTGGCTAGCAAGTAGCTGCATTCCTAAACAAATACCCAAAATAGGTTTTTGTTTGATTTGTGCATGTGATTTAATTACATCCACTAAATTTTTATCCTTTAATGCATTGTAACCAGCTGAGAAGGAACCGACGCCCGGTAAAATTATTTTGTCTGCGCGTAACAATTCCTCACGATCATCTGTAACATTTATTTTTGCACCAATATATTTAAGCGCATTTATTACTGATGCAATATTGCTTATTCCAGTATTTACTACAGCTATACTCAAGATATCAACTCTCCACTAATACAATCAAACAATTTAAAATCCAAAATATAGAAATACAATATCAACCCCTATCAGATAGGATTACTAATGTAACACCCATCTAAATTTTGAAATATGTAACCTGCACTTAAAAACAGCTTTATAGATGCCTTATTTTCTTTAGAAACTTCAGCATAAAACTTAGATTTAGGTAAAAGCTCTCTTGCCAACATCAGAGCGGTCCTACCTATCCCTTTATTACGAAATTCTGGTGCAATTAATATTGAAATTAAGTATCCATCGTTATACTTGTCTACTTTCTCCATGCGCAAAACTCCAGATGGCACACCTGAAAACAAAATAATATTAAAATAACCTTTATTATTTTGCACCCTAGTCTTCATCCATTTATGGTGTTCATCATACGTGGGACAGGTAGTATTATTAAAATACTTTCTTGTTTCATTAGATCTCTGCCACTTAAATATGATTTTTGTGTCATCTAAAGTAGCAGATCTTAAATTCACACTTTCATTTGTAATAGTAAAAGGTTTATTTAGGTTACTGGCAACTCTGTGTACACCTAACCCATCGCATACATTAAAACTTTTTTCGCTCATTGAAAGAAGCTCTAAATGGTTCGTAATTAATTTTTCAAGAGATTTTCTTATATTTAATGATTCTAATTTAGAGTACCAACCCAGGCTAATTATAATTCCATCACTATGTAGATTCTCTACAATATCAACTTGATTAACTGCACTTATAACCAACAATGATGGCAGTCCAAGGCAACATCTTTCCCAGGTAGTCGTACCTCCAGAACCAAATGCAATATCAGCATTCAGCATTAACTTAGCCATATTATTTGTATTTGTGATGATATTTATCTTAATTGAATCACTACTTTGTATTGTTCGAATTGCTTCAAGATGTGGCGCTTTATCACCAAGAACAACATCAACAGTGACAATATCCGACCAGTTAACAAGAAATAATCCTTCTAGTATTGTTTCAGTAACATTATCTGGATCCATACCACCCATACTTACTAAAATATGCTGAACATTTTTTAAAGATTTTCTACGATCAAACGCTTGTTTTCTTAAATTTAAAAACTCAGTTCGTAATAATGCATAATTGGAACCTGTATTAATATTGCAATTCGCCGGAACTAGTTTTTGATATTCAGTTTTTTCTCTTTTGTATGTTTGATCCAAAAGAAAGTCACATTCATAGGAACGATTCGCCAAATCATCAATTACCATAATATTATTACAGTAATTTCGAATGTAACTATGCCATATACTACCTAATTCATAATGATCAACAATCATCCAGTCTGGTCTAGCATCGAAAATTACTTCACTAGTTTGTTTCGCATCATACTCTTCATTTACACCCAAAAAGTTTTTTTCATCTACCAAGTTATCGCCATATAAATATAAGTTATTATTTTGTGGTAATAAAATAACATTGAAATCTTGCTCTTTAATACTTTTCGCGAGATGACCTACATGCTCACGACATATAAACTGTACTTCATTTCCTCTATCACGCAATTCTTTAGCTAGAGTGAGGCATCTCATAACATGCCCACTACCTATTGAAACAGAAGCATCGGTTCTTATAGATATATTCATCACTAATTTTTAGCATGCCAATAATTATAAAAAAATCTTATCTTATGAAAGGTTAAATGGAAATAAATATCTTTTGTTATCAAGCGGCTAAATTTCTAACAATTATTTTCATGCTAAACGCCGCCCTAACATAAATGCCTCCGCTGCATTTACTCCAACAGTAGCACCACGCCAGTGAGCCAGGTGCTCTACTCCTTGCATTGAACGCGGGTGAGGCCAGTCACGTAACTCTTCGGTATAAGCATCCAATGCAGCAAGTTTACAGTCTAAATAATTTGATATATCAACAAACCAGTTTGGAGCGAATATTTGCGAACTAGTAGGAAGCTGCCATTCAGTACTAGATGGAACTTCAAAACTTAATAAAGATTTGACAGGATGTCCAGCCTGAGGGCGACATGCTGTAACTGTTGCTTTGTGCGTAAGGCTATGATCAATATTTAGATCACCTGAATGGTGGGTGAAGATTGTTTCAGGTTTATGCTCATTCACTAATCCCTCAACTACTTTTACAATATTGAGTAGATCTATTGAGTCCATTCTATTATCTGGCATATCCCCAAAAGATATTGATTTCGCTCCAAGTATGTTACAAGCTTTTTTTGCAGCTATTCGACGTGTTTCAATTTCATCAAGTTGCTCTTGATTAATCCCTTCGCGTGAAAAGACACCGTCAGATAAAAAAGCTACATGAATATTTGCCCCACTCTCTGCATACTTAGCAATTGTTCCACCACAACCAAGAACTTCATCATCAGGGTGAGCAACTAAAATAAGAATTGAATTATTCATTTACTCACTTCCTTAGTCACTATCAACTTCCTTAATAACTCGGCACGATCCCAGTCATCTTTTGTATCGATATCCTGTACTCTCCATCTAGGTATAATAATTGGTACTGAACATCGATTAAAAACACGCTTTTCTTCTAACCATGATGAGGGCCGTCCCCAATAAAATTGCCCAGCATCATGTAGAGCAGTAGGTAAATCTTGTGAACGCGTATCAAACTCTTCTGGGAAAAACATTTCTACTCCTCCTTCAGACGCTTGCTTAAATGAACGAAAGATTGGTGCTGCATATTCTGTTGCGGTAAAAGAATAATCCCAATCTGCGGTACGCAACATATCCCAGCCATGTTTTAAATCATCGATCTGAATAAATGGAGCGGTAGCATAAATACAGCATACTGCATCCAATTCACGTCCTTGACTTATTGCCCATTGTGTAGCGTGAGCAACAACCGTTGTTGTACCAGTATAATCGTCTGATATTTCACTTGGTCGCATAAAAGGAACTTTTGCTCCATAAACCCGTGCTATATCAGCAATATCTTTATCATCAGTTGATACAATTATTTCGTCAAACAACCCTGATGAAATAGCAGCTTCTATAGACCATGCAATCATTGGTTTACCACAAAAGTCTTTTATGTTCTTTTTAGGAATCCTTTTACTACCACCTCTTGCAGGTATAACAGCTAATTTCATTTATTGAAGTACCTGTTTGAGCACATCTATAACAGAATCTTGTTCTGATTCACTTAATGATGGAAACATTGGAAGACTAATTGCTTGATCATAAAATGATTCAGATTTTGGAAAATCACCCAAATTAAAACCTAACGACATATAGAAAGGCTGAACATGTATTGGGATATAATGCACATTTACGCCGATACCGCTCTCTCTAAGTTTATTAAAAATTTTGGCTCTATTTTTAACTTTAATGGGGTATAAATGCATTGCTGATAGGCTATCTTCGAATTGACTAGGCCTAACTAATGTTAGATCCTTTAATAACTTGTCATATCTTTCTCTAAGGACATTACGTCTAGCAACAAAATCATCAAGCCTTTGTATTTGGCTAATACCTAAAGCTGCTTGTAACTCCGTCATACGGTAATTAAAGCCCAAATCAATTTGCTGGTAATACCAGTCACCCTCTGACTCTTTAGTCATTAAATTTGAGTTTCGAGTAACGCCATGACTTCTCAATAGCCGCATTTTTTCAGCCAATTCTCGTGAATTTGTTGTTGCTAAGCCACCTTCTGCTGTAGTTATGATTTTAACCGGATGAAAACTAAAAACCGAAATATCCGAATATTGACAACTCCCAATAGGTCTCTCTAGATATTTACCTCCGATAGCATGAGCTGCGTCTTCAATAACACTAAATCCATACTCTCTGCTCAAAAGGCTAATTTTTTTCATATCGCATGATTGCCCTGCAAAATGTACAGGAATTACGATTTTTGGAAGTTTGTTGTCTTTCTTTGCTTGGATAAGCTTTTTTTCTAACTCTTCGACCGACATAGTGTATGTTTTTTCATCAATATCAACGAAATCAACCTTTGCACCACAATATAATCCACAGTTAGCAGAGGCCACAAAAGAATTAGGACTGGTCCAAAAATAATCTCCTTTGCCAAGAGATAGAGCTAAACAGGCAATATGAAGGGCAGAAGTTGCACTATTTACCGCCACTCCATATTGAGAGCCGCAATAATTTGAAACTGTTTTTTCAAACAAAGGAACTTGCGGTCCTTGGGTTAAATAATCTGACTGCAAAACATTAACAACTGAATCAATATCAGCTTGATTAATATCATGTTTTCCATAAGGAATCACTATTAAATATTTCCAATTTTGTTTTTATTTTTATTAATCCAATCTCTCAATTCGGAAATTTCCATCCATTCAGTATTATTATCAGAAGAGTATAGGAAGTCTTCAGGCACCTTCTTGCCGTTCTTAATTCTGTCTGGGTCTTTACTCCAATTATTAATTGAGGGTAGTATTTTAAAATACTCCGGATACTCATATGTATACATCGCATCCTCAGGACCAATCATTTGTTCGTGTAGCTTTTCACCTGGACGTATGCCTACGACCTCCTGCCTAGCAGTATCAGATACTGATTTAGCGACATCGGTCACTTTCATTGAAGGGATTTTTTTTACATAAATTTCACCGCCAATCATGTCATCAAAAGCCTCCCATACCAGCCCAACCCCCTCTTCTAAGGTAATCATAAAACGGGTCATCCGATCATCTGTAATTGGAAGAACCCCATCTTTAGCAATTGTTAAGAAAAAGGGGATAACTGATCCGCGTGATCCCATAACGTTTCCATAACGAACTACTGAAAATTTTGAACCATCCCCTCCAGTATATGAATTTCCTGATATAAATAATCTATCTGAAGTTAATTTAGTTGCACCATACAAATTAGCAGGTGCACTCGCCTTATCAGTAGAAAGTGCAACTATCCGTTTAACCCCCTTATCTATACATGCATCAATTAAATTCATTGCACCATTTACATTAGTCTTAACACACTCAAATGAATCATATTCAGCTGTTGGTACAATTTTAGTTGCTGCAGCGTGCACAACATAATCAATTCCATCTAAAGCTCTGTAAAGTCTATCTTTATCCCGTACATCACCGATAAGAAATCTAACCCTTGAATCATTTTTAAACAATTTAGCCATTTCCCATTGCTTCATTTCATCTCTTGAAAATATAACTATTTTTTTTGGGCTATATTTTTCTAGCGTCATTGGTATAAATACATGACCAAATGAACCCGTTCCACCTGTAATTAAAATTGAAGAATTTTTTAACATTTATTTCCCTTCTTTTTTTTGCTCTAAAAGCTCATCATAGTTAATTTCTTTAATAGAATTTCCCATACCTAACTGAAAAATTTTATTACAATTTCTAAGCGTTGATATTCTATGTGCAATCATTAATATGGTAATATCATCATCTAGGTTATTAATTGCCTTCATAACAGAGTTTTCTGTATCGTCATCCAAAGCACTAGTAGCTTCATCAAATACAATAACTTTAGATTTTTTATATAAGGCCCGCGCAATGCCTATTCTTTGTTTTTGACCTCCAGACAATTTTACACCTTGTTCGCCAACTAGTGTTTCAAATTTCTCAGGTAGGCTTTGAATGTAGTCAAAAATATGTGCTTTTTTTGCTGAAAATATTGCTCTTTCCATGTCTATATTATTTTTAGAGATTCCGAATGCAATATTTTCTAGTATACTCGCATCAGAAAGATAAACGCTCTGTGGAACATGCGCAATAATAGATTGCCAATTACGTAAATTTTTTGGTGAAACTAACACACCATCTACTAATAACTTTCCAGAAAAAGGCTGCAGTAACCCCATAATAATATCAATTACCGTACTCTTACCGCTGCCAGTTTTACCTACAAAGCCAACCACATCACCTTTAATTATATTTAAGTTAATATTATTAACAATCCATGGGGTATCTTTTGAATATCTAAAACAAACCTCGTTAAGTGCAATCTTTTCTTTAAATTCTAAACCATCAAAAACTGGCTGAAAGACATTAGTTGGTAATGGTTGCTCTAATAACTTCTTAACATCATTAAAAGATGATTTTGTCCCTCTCAACGTACTTATAGATGCATAGATTTGCTGCAAAACTGGCAACAAACGTTGTGCACCCATTGCAAAAACTCCAAGCACAGGAATAATTGTTGCGATATTATTAGCATCCCTAGACATTAAATATGCCATCCCAGCAATTAATGATACCCCTATAGCTTCCATTAAATAACGTGGCCCGATACTTATAAAGCTGTTACTCGCAGATGCACGGCGCATAGGTATGTCTGCTTTTCTATATAATTTACAATAAAACTCTTGGCTATTATCAAGTAAGACGTCGCGAATCCCTCCCAAACCTTCTTGCAGTGATTTAACAATTTGAGTAGATTCATGAGCTATACGCTTACTATTAACAGCTAAAGATTTTTTAGCAAAAATGGAAACCAAAAAATATAGCGAGCCAAAAAAACCTATTGAAACTAACGTTATTTGGGGAGCAATAAAAAATAAGGTAAATAAAACACTTATCAGTATGATGATGGAACTAAATAAATACAATAATGGCGTTAACACCCCCCCGGTAACTAAGGCTGTCTTATTAATTATCCCATTAATAATCTCACTGCTATTTCGAGAAATATGGACAGTGTAACTTTGATAAAGGGTACGCCGGTACATATCAATACTTAAATCAGCTCCTATAGCATACGAAAACCTTAACACAGTATAAATTAATAAGAGCCTTATAAAACTTGAGATAAGAATCGCAGAAATAAAACTGATTGTTACAGGTAAAATAATTTCATTAGGGTTAGCCCATCCAAAATAATTAACTATAGGGCGTATTAACTCATGGTTATAAACTAGTTCAGGGGATGTGATAACGCCTAAAAATGGGAGAATCGAGCCAATGCTAATCACTTCAGATATCGACGCGATTACCATTAACAGAAGAACCATCACAGATTGCCGTTTCCTATGTTTATTAAGAAAATTCCAAATACTTAAATAATCTTTCATAAAATTATATTTAAAGTTTGTAACATACTTATAAAACAATCAAAGCTAGGTTGACGTACATAAATACCTGATACTTTTCTTTGTTCTCCTATTATGATTATCGTTTTCATCAAAAAATGACTGTTTTTTCTTGATTAACAACGCACTAGATTTTCCATATTGCTTAACTAATATTTTTATCTTTTACTATCTTATAATTATAAGTAAATATTTAAACACGCTACCGCCCTACCATGCATAAAGGCAAGTATAAGTAATAACTATTTACACAAAGGTACTTCAGTAGGCATTTCAATACTGAGATATTAATTTGAGAGACTATTCACTACCTAAATCTATATTCAATAAATTTTAGTAATCTTTGAATAGATAGGCTGTCAACTCATTCAGAATTTAATTTCAAATTAATCATTTTTTACAACGATCAAATTTCATTTTTTAAATTTTCAATCTCTACTTTTATGGTTTCGTATTCTTTTACTTTTCTTTGTAAAAAACGATAAGTTACCTTTGCTTTTTCTTCAATTCCTTTAGG
>Ga0316208_1001038_pt1 | contig 28438 bp, 24 predicted proteins | sample 3monopyrite_MG_FD_204944 | JGI IMG/M metagenome (GOLD analysis project Ga0316208, IMG submission 204944) | Microbial mat bacterial communities from mineral coupon in-situ incubated in ocean water Damariscotta River, Maine, United States -... | ecosystem: Environmental > Aquatic > Marine >... | reverse complement strand
CACCGCACCAAGGTCTTCTTCAATGCGGATTAACTGATTATATTTTGCAAGCCTGTCAGAGCGCGCTAGCGACCCTGTTTTGATCTGGCCGCAATTCATGGCTACAGCGAGATCAGCGATCGTTGCATCCTCGGTTTCACCCGAGCGGTGTGACATAACAGAGGTATAGCGCGCCCGGTGGGCCATATCGACGGCCTTCATCGTCTCACTAAGCGTGCCAATTTGGTTAACCTTCACAAGAATTGAATTTGCGACACCTTTCTCAATTCCATCAGCAAGACGGGCGGGGTTTGTCACGAATAAATCATCCCCGACAAGTTGACATTTATCGCCAATTGCTTCCGTCAATAGTTTCCAGCCTTCCCAATCATCTTCGTCCATACCATCTTCAATGGAGACAATCGGATAGCGATTCACAAGATCAGCCCAATACTCAACCAATTCAGCGTTTGTGAGTTTTTTACCTTCGCCTTTTAAGTGATAAACACCGTCCTTATAAAACTCAGAAGATGCAGCATCCATTGCAAGATAAACATCTTCACCCGCCTTGTAGCCAGCACTTTCAATGGCAGCCATAATAAACTTGATCGCATCTTCCGAACCAGCAAGGTTTGGGGCAAATCCGCCTTCATCACCCACTGCCGTATTATGGCCCGCTGCATGTAATTTATCTTTTAGCTCATGAAATATTTCTGCTCCAATGCGAATTGCATCACGGCAGCTATCAGCGTTTACGGGCATAATCATAAATTCTTGAACATCAATGGGGTTATCAGCATGCTCACCACCATTGATAATATTCATCATTGGTACAGGCAGCACATGTGCATTCGGCCCACCCACATACCGGTAAAGAGGTAAGCCAAGACCATCTGCTGATGCTTTAGCAATTGCAAGGGATACACCGAGAATAGCATTTGCCCCGAGACGGCTTTTGTTTTCAGTGCCATCAAGATCACACATGATTTGGTCAATAGCCAACTGATCTTCGCTATCGAGCCCAACTAAAGCATCATAAAGTTCACCATTAACCGATTCGACGGCGGTTAAAACACCTTTTCCACGGTACCGCCCACCGCCATCCCGCAGCTCCACTGCTTCATACGCACCTGTTGAGGCACCAGATGGCACTGCAGCACGGCCAAAGCCCCCATCTTCTAGGATTACATCTACTTCAACAGTTGGGTTACCGCGACTATCGAGAATTTCGCGGGCAAGAATATCAATGATCGCACTCATGGGGAATGTCCTTAACGCTCTAATGAGAAAAGCTGAAATATCTGGTTCGGATATTTAGCCATAATCTGTCAAAGCCGCAAGGTCTCGTGCGCAAAAAGGTAAGTAAAATGGATATTGAGGATAGAAAACGTGTTTATAGATCCCAATAATCTTCTAGTACATACATTACAGACCGAAGCCGCTGTAGGTGCATTGCAGGCATTTTTTCGTCTAGATTTTTTTGTACTAGAATAATTTTCGCCTTCAATTCAGCAAGGTCAGTACGCTTCTCTGGGGATTCAGGCTGATATGCAACTCGTATCTCAGTCTCTCCAAGAAGCGCATCAAGACGTGGTACCGACCAAAGTGTAAAATGCTCAGAAACTTTTCTTAAATCAGATAAAGAATCTCTGAGTGGCCGCCATTCCATGCCTTTGCCTGTTGTTTTAAGCTCGTTCAGGCGCATATAAAGCTGTGCCCGCTCCTTATCACTACTTACGTCAACAGCAAGGCTTCGTGCGTAGGCAAAATATTGTTCCGCAAGCCTATAGTTTCCTGCAAAGGCTGCCGCGTTACCGGCTTCGGTATACAGGTTGGCTTTCCTTACCTTAGGCATATTACCAGGAATTTGCTTTAGAGCATCTTGCCAAGCTGGAATTATCTTTCTTTTGTGCTTTGCTGCTGTTACCGAACGAGCACGAATGAAGGCTAGGCTTTTTGCAAAAGCGTGTTTTACCCCTAATTCTTTTACTAAGTCTCGCCAAGCAGTTTCAATAACCTTCTCACCCTTCGCTAAGGTTTCTCTGTCTGCTATATTCGCGCTATAATTTACCATAACAAACGCTGCTTTTTGCAGAGCGACTGTAGTTTTTTTTAAATCTGAATTTGCATAAGCTGGCAGCGCCAAACTTGCGAGTATAAGAGTGCTTTTTAACAGAGCCTTTAACATTCACATTCCTCCGGGCAGTCGGTATATTTTACCCTAGTTTTTCATCATAAAATGTTTAATGCAAAAAGGGGGCCGAAAAGCCCCCTTTATTATCAAATATAAATTTGAACGGTATTTACTCTTAAACCAACCGGCTCTGAGCAACGGCAGCTTTAACAAAACTTGCAAACAAAGGGTGTGGTTCAAACGGTTTTGATTTTAGCTCTGGATGATACTGAACCCCCACAAACCAAGGGTGGCCAGGAATTTCCATTATCTCCGGCAACTTACCATCTGGTGACATACCTGAAAATAACACACCTGATTGCTCTAATTTTTCAACATAACCCACATTCACCTCATAACGGTGACGGTGGCGTTCAGAAATCTCCGTGACACCGTAAATTTCAGCAACCCTAGAGCCTTCCTTAAGGACCGCGTCATAGGCACCAAGTCGCATAGTACCACCAAGGTCAGTTTCAGATGTACGTTTTTCTACGCTACCGTCTTCTCGCACCCATTCAGTTATAAGGCCAACAACAGGGTTATTATGGGCTTCAAACTCCGTTGAACCTGCATCATTAAACCCCGCTAGGTTACGCGCGGCCTCAACTGTGGCCATCTGCATACCAAGGCAAATACCCAAATAGGGTACACCGCGTTCACGGGCAAACTTGGCTGCTGCAATTTTTCCTTCTGTTCCACGCTTGCCAAAACCACCGGGAACAAGAATTGCGTGTACACCTTCAAGTCGAGCCGCAGTATCTTCCTGTTCAAAAACTTCTGCTTCAATCCATTCGACATTCACTTTTACCCGGTTGGCAATACCCCCATGGGCAATCGCTTCACTGAGCGATTTATAAGCATCTTGCAAGCCAGTATATTTTCCAACAACTGCAATTTTGACTTCCCCCTCAGGGTTTTGGATACGGTCAACAATGTCTTCCCACCGTGAAAGATTAGGTAGGCCTGAGTGTGCAAGGTCAAAAGCCTTTAACACCTCAACATCTAGCCCTTCATTATGGTAGGAAATAGGTACTTCATAGATAGAGCTTACATCCAGCGCAGGAATGACCGCTGTTTCTGCCACATTGCAGTAGAGTGACATTTTTTTACGGTCACTATCCGGAATCGGGTGCTCTGAACGGCAAACAAGAATGTCTGGCTGAATACCAATAGACCGCAGGTCCCGTACACTATGTTGTGTCGGCTTGGTTTTGAGTTCACCCGCAGCCGCCAAATAGGGTACCAAGGTCAAATGTACAAAAATGGAGCGCCCACGCCCCAGATCAATCGAAAGCTGCCGAATAGCTTCCATGAACGGCGCTGCCTCTATATCCCCTGCCGTTCCGCCAATTTCACATAACATAAAATCAACGCCTTCTTGCTTTGCAAGAGCAAAATCTTTGATTGCATCCGTGACGTGCGGGATAACCTGCACTGTGCCCCCAAGGTAATCACCACGGCGCTCTTTTTGAATAATCTGCTGATAAATGCGTCCGGAGGTTACATTATCGCTTTGGCGAGATGGCACACCTGTAAAGCGCTCATAGTGCCCAAGGTCCAAATCGGTTTCAGCACCGTCATCAGTGACAAACACTTCACCGTGTTGCATCGGGCTCATGGTCCCGGGGTCAACATTTAAATAAGGGTCTAGTTTCCTAAGGCGCACAGAATAGCCTCGCGCCTGAAGTAATGCCCCAAGAGACGCAGACAAAAGCCCCTTCCCTAACGAACTAACAACACCACCCGTAATGAAAATATAACGCGTCATAAAGCCTCTCTTAAACAACACATCAACCCTGCACAGATTGTGCAGTGTATCTACTCTCTACAAAAGAGAAGCGGGGGCTTTTGCCCCCGCTTTAAAGTCTCTTATCCATTGCCCTCTGGAAGGGACGGTAAATCTGGGAGCTTATCCCCGCTCTCCTCGACCGGTACAGGCGAAGGCTGTTCTAAGACAGCCTCGAACTCGCCTTTTGTTTGACCTGCGAGCCAACCCAGCGCCAGAGAGTTTGCAAGAAAAACAATTGCAAGCCATTTGGTTGTTTTCGTCAGCAAGTCACCAGCACCGCGTGCCGTCATCATGCCGCCGCCGCCGCCAATACCAAGAGCGCCGCCTTCAGAGCGTTGCAAAAGAATAGTGACTACAAGAGCCAGAGCAACAATCAAATGGATACTAAGCAAAACCGTTTGCATGAACCTGTCCTATAAAACGAAAACTTAAGTTATGTAGCCTACACAAAGAAGCAACACAATTCAAAGCGGGGTTTCTACCGTACAGAAGCCCCCTTTGCCAAGCATTATTTGATATTATTCTGAGCAATATACCTAAAGGCCAAAAATAAAGCAAAAGCACTATCAGCGTCAACCAGCTCGCCCGATACAATCATATCCTCCACTTCACTAATCGAAAACTCCCTGACTTCTGATATTTCCTCGCCTACATCCAGATCAAGTAACCCCGAATATTCCACATTTCTGGCAAGAAAAACCTCCCCCTTAAGGCGAGCTATGCCATTAGCGAAATAATATTCCCCGAGTGAAATTAAGTCATAGCTGGTGGCACCAATTTCTTCGATCAGTTCTTTGCTCGCCAGTTCAATAGCTTTAAGATCGGAAACATCAGCCAAGGAGCCAGCCGGAATTTCCCAACACCATTGCCCCAGTGTTTGTCGGAAAGAGCGTATTAGAATAATAGTACCTGATTTTGTAATAGGCACCATGAACACGGCACCAGCATGGTCAACATAAGTATATGTTAGCTCCTCGCCGGATTGAACAGTTACCTTGTCTTCCCGAAGCTTGAGCCATGGTGTTGCATAAACAATCTTGCTTGCAGTCGTTTTCCACATAAATATCTTCAGTTTATTTTTAGCGGTAAGCGTCAATAATACCATTAAAATCATGAGCTTTAAGGCTGGCCCCACCAACCAAGGCGCCATTCACATTCTCTGCCCCCATTAACTCCACCGCATTTGATGGTTTAACAGAGCCCCCGTATAAAATTTTAAACAGGCCCCCTTCATTACCGAATCGCGCTATAAGAGCCCTACGAATAGCCGTATGCATTTCAGCAACATCTTCAACAGTCGGTGTCCGTCCTGTGCCAATTGCCCAAACAGGCTCATAAGCGATGACAGTATTCTCTGGTGTTGCCTTAGTAGGTAGGCTTTCGGCTAGTTGCTCCAGTACAATTTTCTCCGCATCCCCTGCATCACGTTCTGATTCTGTTTCACCAATACAAATAATGGCCGTAAGCCCTGTGGTATGAACCGCCTTCGCTTTATTTTTAACAAGGCCACTTGTTTCACCATGGTCTGCCCGACGCTCCGAATGACCAACAATTATATATGTAGCGCCAGAGTCTTTTAGCATTTCGGCGGAAATATCGCCTGTATGTGCCCCGCTCGCATTAAAATGACAATCCTGAGCCCCAACATATACAGTACCCTTCATAGAAGACGCCATTGCCGAAATCAGCGTAAAAGGAGGGCAAATTAATATATCACAAGCTGCTTTTGTTTTTTCAGCCACAAGCGTTTCAAGCGCTTCAAATTCAGCAATACTTGGTGCTGTGCCGTTCATTTTCCAGTTTCCTGCAACGAGTGCGGTGGGTTTGTCCATTGGTCATCCCTTTTTTGGTGGGTCTTTTTATGCATCGCTCCATAGCAAATTACTGTCAAAAAGACCAGTAATGTGATGACTAATGCAATTCTGAAATTTCTGCGGTTGCGGAGCTAAGGAAGCATGCTTATGATGCGCGGCCAATATTACTGAGATGCACTCACTAAAAGTATCACAGTAAATGAACCATAACTTTTGATTATCGACAGGAGCTGAGCGCATGCTGCTCAAACTGCGCGGAGGACTTGATTCCTTTTTTGTTACAATTCTACTAGGTCTTCTTATTGGCGCTTTTGCTATCTGGGGAATTGGTCCGAACATGCTTGCCGGTTCAAACCAGCAAATTGCAACGGTTGGGGATACAGAAATCCCTACAAACCGCTATTTTAGCCAAGTACAGAACAGAGCACAACAATTGCAAACTCAGTTTGGTGGGCAAATTAGTACACCAGAAATTATTCGGATGATGCGACTTGATGAACAAGTTCTGCAACAGCTTATTGTTGATGCGAGCGTTTCAGAACATATGTCACAGCTTGGCATGCGTGCACCCGATGATCTGGTTCGCAAGGACCTGCAAAATTATGAAGGTTTTATTTTGCCTGACGGCACACTCAGCAAAGAAATGATTCAACAGGCCCTTACATCAAGCGGTATCAGCGAAAAAGAGTTTTTAAATGATGTTCGAAACGGAATTTCTCGCCGTCATTTATTGCAAAGCTTACTCCCTGAGAAAGCTTTGCCGCGTTATTTTGCTGAAAAGCTTTATGTTTGGGAAGCAGAACGTCGTCGTGCAACTATGCTTAATATTGCTGCAAGTGATATTAGCGGTCTCCCCTCCCCGACCGAGGAAGATATCGCAGACTATTACGCAAATAACCAAGCAAACTATATGGCACCTGAGCGCCGCTCGTATAGTTATCTTATGGTCACCCCTGAGCAATTTGCTGACAAAGTAGATATATCAGAAGACGATATTCTTGCAGCATATGAGACACGCTCCGCACAATATCAACAGCCAGAACGCCGGACATTACAGCAAGTGAACTTCGATAGCCTTGCTGCTGCCGAGGCTTTTGGTGTAGCCGTTTCCAGCGGCGCAGATTTTGTCGAGGCCGCAACTGCGGTTACGAACTTCACTGTAGAAGAAATCGAATTGGGTGAATTTAGTAAAGATGATGTTGCCGTTACCTACGATGAAGCAACAGCTAATGCCTTATTTGCCCTTAACGAAGGGAGTGTTACAGCCCCGCTTGAAGCTTTCTCTGGGTATAGCATTTTTAAAATTGTGAGTATCACAGCAGGCAAAACAACAAGTCTTGACGAAGCGCGCGATGAAATTATTACAGCTCTCAAGGAAGACGAAGCCATTGAGTTAATGTACGACTTTCTACCTGACTTTGAAGAAGCTATCGCTGATGACCCTAGGCTTTCTATAATTGCCAACAAATTAAATCTGCCTCTAGCGACAGTCAGCGACGTTGATAATCGAGGCATGACCCCAGAGGCAACGCCAGCCGTAACAAGTGAAATTGAAAACACTATTTTAACGCAGGCCTTTCGTGTCCCTCAAGGGCAAGAAGTAGAGTTGCTTGACCTAGACCCAAGAGATTCAGCAAAAGGTGTCTATCTTGTCTCCGTCACAGCAGTAACAGAGACAAAATTACGTGCCATTGAAGACGTACGCGGTGAAGTTATTGACGCATGGACAGCACGAGCCAAGCAGGAAAAGGCTGGCGAACTAGCTGAGGTAGCCAAGGCACGGTTACTCGCTGGAGAAGACGCTGAAGCTATTGCCGAGGAGCTAGGCGGCACATCCTTTACAGCAAAAAACATTGTACGCGCCGGTGGTGAGAATGCCAGTCTTTCAGACAATATTCGCAGGCTCATTTTTGAAACACCTCTTGGCACAATAGATTTTGAACGCGCAGCCGATGGCAACGGCTATGTAGTTGTACGTGTTGATGAGGTAACGTCAGGGGACGCTGCGGCAAATACTGCAACAGTCGACAACCGGCTTGAAGAGCTTAACTCACAAATGATCGATGAAATTTATGCTCAGTATCAAGCATATTTATTGCAAACTTACCCAGCTGTAATTAATCGCCCATTGCAACAACAATTGTTTGCTGATGACCCTAATCAGTAAATAGGCTTGATAGATGGAAGATTTTGTCAGGCGTTATCAAGCAGGCGAGCCACAGGTATTATCTGAGATACTTGTGGCCGACCTTGATACCCCTGTTTCGGCTTATTTGAAACTTGCAGACAAAGAGGCCTATAGTTGCCTTCTTGAATCGGTTGAAGACGGCGAAATCCGTGGTCGGTATTCTATAATAGGCCTTCGTCCTGATATTATCTGGCGTAATAATGGGCAACAGAGTGAGATTTGTCACAATATAACCCCTAACTGCCCCTTACAATATGAAATACAAGATGGAAAACCACTGGATAGCCTGCGTGCTTTGCTCAAGGAAAGCCTAATTGATTTACCTCACCCTTTGCCCCCTATGGCTGCAGGGCTTGTGGGGTATATGGGGTATGACATTGTACGCCAAATGGAAACATTGCCTGAGGCAAAGCCGGATCCCCTGAATATAGATACTTCCATTTTTATTCGCCCTTCTGTCATGGCCATTTTTGACAGCGTAAAGAACTTAGTCACACTCGTAACGCCTGTCCGCCCCAAAGAAGGTGTCAGCGCAACTGATGCCTATATCGCTGCGGAAAAACGGCTTAATGAAATGCTCGCTAAACTTGATGCCCCCCTGCCAAATATTGCTTCAGCCTCCACCCCTGATGAATTTGATGAAGGTGTTTCTAATACCAGTAAAAAGCGGTATTTTGAAATGGTCAAAACCGCGCAGGAGTATATTCTTGCCGGAGATATTTTTCAGGTTGTTTTAAGCCAGCGTTATACACTGCCCTTTGAACTGCCTGCCTTCTCGTTATACAGGGCGCTCCGGCGTACAAACCCATCACCTTATATGTACCATCTTGCCTTTGATGATTTTGCTATCGTTGGGTCAAGCCCTGAAATATTAGTCAAACTTAAAGGCGGTGAGGTTACAATACGCCCCATAGCAGGGACCCGGAAACGGGGAGCTACACCAGAAGAAGATGCAGCCTTAGCGGCAGACTTACTTGCTGACCAAAAAGAACTTGCCGAACATTTAATGTTACTTGATCTTGGTCGAAATGACGTTGGGCGGGTAGCACAGCCAGGCACTGTTGAAGTGACCGCCCGCAACACAATCGAGCTTTATTCTCATGTTATGCATATTGTCTCGAACGTTATTGGTAAAATTGACCCAAAATATGATGCTATTCATGCGCTTGCTGCTGGGTTTCCTGCAGGTACAGTTTCTGGCGCGCCCAAAGTGCGTGCTATGGAAATCATTGATGAACTTGAAACAGAGTCACGAGGGCCATATGCAGGTAGTGTTGGGTATTTCAGCGCTAATGGCAGTATGGACACGGCTATTGTCCTTCGTACCGCCATTGTCAAAAATGGTAAAATGCATGTACAGGCAGGCGCTGGCGTTGTTGCCGACAGTGACCCTGAATCTGAGTATCAAGAATGCAAAAACAAAGCTCGTGCACTTATTGTGGCCGCTAAAGAGGCCTTTCGCTTTGCCCAATCAAACCGCGGTTAATGTTTTAATTTTTACCTTCTGCTAGTTGTTTAGCAGCTTCCTGTTCTGCAACAATCTGACTGAGCGGTACAAGCGTAAGCTTTTTTTGCTTGAGGCCAGCGATCCAAAACTCAAGCGCTTTAAGGGTTTCCGGGTATGGGTGGCCGATCGCAATAGCATAGCCTCTTTTTCTTGCAATTTGTTCTGTTTTCACAAGCTGCGCTGTAATGGCTTTGAGTGTTGGCTCATTATCAAGAAACACGTCCCGTGTTATATGAGGCACGCCTGTGGCTTTTGCTGCCCGTCCGGCGACACTTTTGGGGGATGTCAAACTATCAAGAAATATATACCCGCCGCGCCGTAAATGAACCATCACCCGTACCATTGGCGCGGCTTTCTCTGTGAGTAAACTACCCATATGGTTATTAACCCCTACATAGCCCTCAAACCGGCTTAAATTCCAGACAATCTGCTCTTCCAGTTCATCAGGGTTAAGTTTAGACAGAAGCGCATGTGGTCCGGGGTCTGCCATATCGCCTTTAGGTTCCATAGGTAAATGCACCATCAGTTCGTGCCCTGCAAGCTTTAGCGCCCGCGCCTGTTCAGGTAATTGGTCAGCGTATGGCAAAAAAGAAAGCGTCAGAGGCCCTCTCATCTCTGTCAGAGCCATACTGGTATCATAAGACAAGCCCACATCATCAATGACGATAGCAATTTGTGGATAGTTTGTTTTCTCTTGCCAAACAGCCGCGTTTTGCTGCCATACCGGCTTGGCATCTGGAAGTGGCAAAACATGCTCGATATCCTTGATTGCGACTGAAACTTGCCCTTCTACAGCAGCTAAAACAGCCTGAATTTCTTCGTCACTCGCCTCGATTATATCACCTCCCTCAGTCATCTGGTCCTTCACAGCTATCTGATTATCAATCTCCGGCTGATTATCAACCTCTTGTCTTAAATCGGTATTCAAAAGATGCACCATGGCCACGAGAACCAGAAGAATAACAACACCGTAGGTATAAAGCGCTACACGCTTAAAATCGGTATTTTTTACACGCTTTAAAATAACCATTATCTTTTTGAGGAGTATCTCAGGCATTTTTACTACTAAACTCGCTTTAAACTAACTGTTTTACTGATTATCAACCCAGTTTATTGCTTTTGACCCCAGTCCGGCATTGACAATTTGCCGGAAAAAAGCATTGTCCAAACGTACCCATGAATCAACGGGCTTTTGCAATGTATATCCTCATCGACAACTACGACAGTTTTACTTACAATTTGTATCATTATCTTGTGGAACTTGGTGCCCCTGTCGAAGTTTGGCGCAATGACCAAATTACCATTGCTGAAATTACTACAAAAAAACCACAAGGTATCATCTTAAGCCCCGGCCCTTGCACCCCAAACGAGGCTGGCATTTGTTTGGCTTTAATCGATGCTGTGAAAGGGAAAATTCCCCTTCTTGGTGTTTGCCTTGGTCATCAGTCGCTTGGTCAGGTGTTTGGTGGAAAAATTATTCGTGCGCCTTATGTCATGCACGGTAAAACAAGCATGATAATCCATGATGGCTCCGGTATTTTCAAAGATATACCAAGCCCCTATCTTGCTACCCGCTATCATTCTCTTATTGTAGACCGTGACAGCTTACCAGATTGTTTTACAATTACAGCAGAATCAGAGGATGGCTTGATCATGGCTATAAAACATAGGAAATATGAGCTTCATGGTGTTCAATACCACCCTGAAAGCATTGCGTCTGAACATGGCCATGCGCTGCTACGAAATTTTCTAACACTATGCACCCATGAGGCGGTCGAGCATGCCTGACTTAACCCCTATACTCGCAAAATTGTCCGAGGGGGCTTGCCTAACTGCCCGGGAAGCTGAAAATGCCTTTGACATTTTGATGCGCGGCGAAGCAGACCTTGCTCAAATGGCCAGTTTCCTAACAGCCCTTCGTGTTCGCGGTGAAACTGTACCTGAAATTGTTGGCGGTGCACGTGCTATGAGAGCCCGTGCAGACATGATCCAGGCGCCAGACACTGCCATTGATATTGTTGGTACAGGGGGCTCAGGACTAGACACCTATAATATATCAACTGCCGCGTCCTTCATTACAGCTGCTGCTGGTGTGCAAGTGGCAAAACACGGCAACAGGGCAGCATCTTCAAAATCTGGTTCAGCTGATGTCCTTGAAGCTTTAGGTGCAAATTTGGACGTAGGCTTTGATCATGTGCAAAAATCACTTGATCAAATCGGCTTTACCTTCCTTTTTGCACGGGCGCACCATAAAGCAATGCGGCATGTCGCGCCTGTCCGAAGCTCATTACGTTTTAAAACCATCTTTAATCTGCTTGGTCCCCTTTCAAGCCCTGCACAAGCAAAAAACCAACTCCTCGGCGTTTTTGATAAAAAATGGCTCCTTCCTCTTGCGGAAGTATCCAGAGAACTGGGCAGCAATCATGTCATGGTTGTTCATGGCAGTGATGGTATGGACGAAATTACACTCAGTGGCCCAACCTATGTCGCTGAACTGAAAAATGGAGAAATTAAAGAGTATGAAATCAACCCCAAAATGGTAGATTTACCCCTCACTCCATTAAAAGAATTGCTGGGCGGGAATACAGCTCGTAATGCTGCCGCCATTAGAAATATTTTTGACGGTGAAAAATCCCCCTTTCGGGATATAACGCTTTTCAATGCCGGGGCTGCCTTGATGATAGCTGGAAAAACAAAAACACTGAAAGACGGCGTAGAGCTTGCCACAACCATTATTGACCAAGGCCTTGCCAAAGCAACGCTACAAAAATGGGTTTCTTTCACGAACAGCTTTAAGTTGGATACTTAAAATGAAAGATATTCTAGCCAAAATTTGTGACCGGAAGCGGGAGCATGTTACACAAGTAAAGCAAAAGATTACCGTCACCGAGCAAGAAGCCCTAGCCAAAAGAGCGTCAAAACCGCGCGGCTTTATCAAGGCTCTGAAAGCTAAACGTGCTGTCGGGGATTATGGCTTTATCTGTGAAATTAAAAAAGCCAGTCCTTCAAAAGGTTTAATTCGCCCTGATGATTTTAATCCAGCATCCCTTGCTGCCGCATATCAGCGCGGCGGCGCTGCCTGTCTTTCTGTCCTTACTGATGAACCATACTTTCAGGGTAAGGATGCATATTTGCTCGAGACACGGGCTGCTGTTGATATTCCTGTGCTTCGCAAAGATTTTATGATTGATCCTTATCAGGTTATTGAGGCACGAGCGCTAGGGGCTGATTGTATCCTCCTCATTATGGCAGCTCTCTCAGACTCTGACGCACAAGAAATGGAAAAACTTGCTCATACACTTGGCATGGATGTACTTATTGAAGTGCATGACAAACTTGAGCTTCAGCGTGCACTACAGTTGAAATCCCCCCTCATCGGGGTTAACAACCGCAACCTGAAAACAATGGAAGTGTCGCTAGAAAACACTCTTTCCTTAGTGCCTCTTTATCCGGATGACCGTATTGCTGTTGCTGAATCTGGCCTCCAAACTGCCGCAGACCTTGCAACATGCGAAGCAATTGGCGCAGGATGTTTTTTGATTGGGGAAACATTCATGCGACAAGCTAATGTCGAAGATGCTGTGAAAAATTTACAGAAAGCCAACTAATGTCCAAACTTACCCATATTGATGCACAGGGTGCCGCCCATATGGTGGATGTAGGCGCAAAAATAATTACAGAGCGGATAGCCGTTGCAGAAACCATTGTCACAATGCAGCCAGAAACGCTGAAACTTATTCTCTCTGATGGGCTTCCCAAGGGAGATGTTCTTGCTGCCAGTCGGCTTGCAGGCATTATGGCTGCTAAAAAAACAAGTGACCTTATTCCTTTATGTCACCCTCTTGCTATAACAAGTGTAAAAATTGACCTTCACGCGATTAGCGATACAGAAATCAAAATTGAAGGCCGCGTTAAAGTGTCTGGTCCAACAGGCGTTGAAATGGAGGCTTTGACAGCCGTTTCCGTTGCCGCCCTTACTCTTTATGACATGGCCAAAGCTGTGGATAAAGCCATTGTAATCAGCTCAACACGCCTCCTTAGAAAAGAAGGCGGCAAGTCTGGCTTGTATCAGGCAGATAAATAATGATAGCCGTTGAAAAAGCTTTCGAAGAAATTGTTGAAAAGGCTCAAGCTCTCTCGACTGAACGTATTGCCCTGTCCGCTGCAAGTGGCCGTGTTTGCCCTGCTCCTATCAAAGCCCGGAGATCACAGCCCGGCTGTGATGTTTCTGCAATGGATGGCTATGCCCTTAGAAGTGGAGATTTAAAAGGCACTGATACAACCTTTAAAGTAATTGGTGAAAGCGCCGCTGGTCAACCGTTTGTAGGAAAAGTTGAAGAAGGTCAGGCTGTTCGAATTTTCACGGGTGCCGCTGTACCTGCCGGCGCAGACCAAATTGTTATTCAAGAAAATACAGGCCCGACTGGAGGCGGTATCTTCACAGACGACACCCCAAAAGTCGGCAATAACATTCGCATGGCCGGTTATGACTTTGGGGATGGTCAAATTGTTTTAGAGGCAGGCAGTTTCCTCTCCCCAAAGTCACTCGGTGTCATTGCGAGTGCTGGACACGGCCATGTTATGGTCCACCGTGCACCCAAGGTTGCGATTTTAGCAACAGGCGATGAGCTTGTTTCACCGGAACAAGCTGAATTTCTGCCGCATCAGACAGTCAACAGTAGCTTACCCCAAATTGAGGCTCTCGTGATCGGTGCTGGTGCAATCGCTCAAAACCTTGGCCAGACAGCTGATAACCTTGAAACTCTAAAGACGGCCGTCCAGACTAGCAAAAATGCAGATATCCTTATTACCATCGGCGGAGCATCGGTTGGCGACAAAGACTTGATGCAACAAGCCCTTGCCGAAGAAGGCATGACCCTAAATTTCTGGAAAGTTGCCATGAAACCGGGAAAACCGTTAATTTTCGGGAAACGGGGCAAGCAATATGTGCTTGGCTTACCTGGCAACCCTGCATCCGCCTTTGTTTGTTCGCTCCTTTTCTTACGACCCCTCATTGATACACTAATGGGTCGGCCCGCGCCGTTACCCACAGGCGTAATGCTCCCTGTTGCAACAAACTTACCTGCAAATGGGCCACGGCAAGATTATATGCGAGCACGCTTAATTGGGGAAACCGGATCAAGACAGGTTGACCCGGCAGTTTCTCAGGACAGTGGCCATTTAAGTGTTCTTGCACAGTGTGATGGTTTAATCATACGGCCCCCACATGCAGTGGCTATACCTGCAGGTACGCTTGTTTCTTTCATACCCTTTTAACCCCCTACATCCACTAGAGTTTTTATTACTGCTTGACAGATAATCAAAAGGTGAACTAAAAGAGAACATATAGAAAACATTAATTTGGAGGATAAGATGCTTACGGCAAAACAACACCAATTATTGGTGTTTATCAACCAGCGCCTTAATGAAAATGGTGTGTCCCCCTCCTTCGATGAAATGAAAGATGCTCTCGGCCTCAAGTCAAAGTCTGGCGTTCACCGGCTGATTAATGCCCTTGAAGAACGTGGATTTATCAAACGAATGGCAAACCGTGCGCGGGCTCTGGAAGTAGTTAAACTGCCAGAATCGCAGGGAAATAAAGAAACACTGTCAAATAATGTTGTATCAGGAAACTTTGGGGCAGCACCATCCCTTAGAACCAATAGTGACATGATTGATATTCCACTGCATGGCCGAATTGCTGCTGGAACACCTGTTGAAGCCCTTGAATCGAGCGACAGTTTTATTCCTATTCCAATTTCTATGATTGGACGTGGTCAATGCTATGCCCTTGAAATATCAGGGGATTCAATGGTTGAACTTGGCATTTTCGACGGGGATACTGTTGTGATTGAAAGTGGTAATACAGCACGTGACGGTGAAATTGTAGTTGCCCTAGTCGACCGAGAAGAAGCAACCTTAAAAACCCTTCAACGCAAAGGCCAACATGTGGCACTCATTCCGGCAAACCGCGATTATGAGACACAAATTTACGAAGCAAACCGGGTGCAAATACAAGGGCGACTTGTGGGCTTGTTACGGCAATATCACTAGCTGTACTGTCACTGTTCAAAGATAAAACAGGCCTTTGAACTACTTTTGGCTCCAGTGTAAACTTACATTGGTGTCACTTGTAAATTGGAGTCCTAGCGGCCCTTTTTTCTCGAGTATTTCCAGCGAAATTTGTGCCAAAGCACCATGACAATACCGTGTGTATTTCTGGGGTAGAATGACTATATTTCCCCGGGAACAGGCCTGCCGTACCGCACCCAAAGTTTTAGTCTTCGTCAATCTATAGTCGCCGGTGCCTAAAATATCGTACCCACAAGCTGTAGCGCTGCAAGAATGGAGTAAGGGTTTCGCAGGGGTATCTGGATTAAACCCCCAATATTGCCGCCATGCTTTATCCCGGAATGAAGTAGCCCTACCCCCAACCGTCAGCAGCATACCGTCGCGCTTTTCAGCAATGATTGAACCACTCTCTGATATTAGAATTGCAACTGTTTCTTTTTGGCCAAAAAGAAAAGCTGCCACAACAATCCCGAACCCCGCCAGTATAACTTTATTTTCTCTGGAGATCAGGGCAACAGCGAGTCCAAAACATAAGAAAATTAAAGCACCATCGGCTAGGGGTGCCGTATGTATTTCTGCATACGGTAAATGCGCCGTCCAGGATGCTGTTTTCAACACTAACTCAAGTGTCCAACTGAGGCTATCTGCCACTAAACCAATGCCGCCAAAAGGCATAAGGCACAGCGTTAAAAATAATAAGGGCATTGTTAAAAAGGTTATAATGGGCAGGGCAAGAATGTTGGCAATAACACCAACAATTGACAGAGTTTGAAAATGAAATAGTACGAAGGGTGCAACTGATATTTGTGCAACCAAACTGGTTATCCCGATAGCAATTACATACCATAAAAATTTTACTGGGCCGCGGCGAAACCTGCCCCATTCATTTTTAACCTGCCAAGCCGTAAAAAATTCATAAAAAATAATCAACCCAGTTGTCGCGGCAAAAGAAAGCTGAAAACCAGCTGACAATATTGATTCCGGCCAGATCAATAAAATAAAAAGTGCCGCCAGTGCAACACTGCGTATAGACAAGACTTTTCTGTCAAATGCAATTGCTAATAAAGCAACCGACACCATTATAAAGGCCCGTAGCGTAGAAGTGCTTGCCCCAGAGATCATAAGATAAAAAATCGCCACGCACCATGTAGGGAGTATAGCAAGTTTTCGGGGCATAATTCGGTACGCAAGCGCCGGAAACGAGGCAAACAATGCTTCAAATACAAAGAAACTAACCGCCGCAATCAACCCCATATGTAGCCCTGAGATAGCAAGCAAATGGGATAACCCTGCGCGCCTCAATGTGTCTATTGTTTCTTGGCTCAAATGATTGCGGTATCCCACGGTCAGTGCAACGGCAACAGCGCCGGCCTGCCCGTTTAGTTGCCCTAGTATGTACCGTTCAATCGCTTCCCTAACCCCTGTAATGGTATCAGCCATTGTCCTCACATCCCCTGCACCAGGGAGCCTTCTGATAGGAGACAAAGCAATGGCGTCCGCGCCTATACCCCTAAAAAAGGCAGCTCGCGCAAAATTATAACCGCCCGGTACAATTGCACCATGCACAGGGGAAATTTTTGCAGTAAATGTGACAGAGTCACCGGCCCTTACGCCTTCTTCTATTTTTGTCCGTGAAGAAACACGTAGCAAGGCAGGTAATTTGCTCGTCATAGCACCAATTTTTCTCGGTATGACATAAAGTCTATCAGGTCGGTTACTACGGTAATCAATACGTTTCACCCGCCCTTCAATATGGGCATAAGGCCTGTTGAGCATATAGTCATCAACAACATATAAAACCCTAAACTGTCCAACAACAAACCCAAAAAGGCTAAAAAGTAAAAGCGCCAACCAGAAAGACTGCCATTGCTTTTTCCCTAAACCATATCCAAAAAACAAAAGAAACAGACTCAGAGAGGCAACAAATAACTTTTCTACAATATCTATATTTTTCCATAAACTAACCGAAACCGCAGCAGCCGCAGCAAAACATAATGTGAAAAGCATAATACGCCATTCAGTATGCAGCCGCCCAACAGAAAGGCGTTCTTTAACGTGCTCTAAGGGTGCAAAAAAAATACGCATAGCCTTTACCCTATAACTAGTCCGTGAAGCATACACGTATTAAGTGATTTTTTACTGTCTTTAACTATTGTTATTCGACTTTTGCTGCACTGCACATTTGTGTTCTGAGAAAACATATGCTAAAAACCCGTCAAATCTTCTGAGAGACGTATTTTTTCATACAACGTCTGGTTTTTGTTTTAAATAGTAGGGGTTAGAGCCTGAGCATGACAACAGACATGCCCGAAATCGTAACGCGCTTTGCTCCGTCACCGACGGGGTTTTTGCACATCGGGGGCGCCCGTACGGCGCTATATAATTGGTTGCTCGCCCGCCGTCACGGCGGAAAGTTCCTGCTGCGTATTGAAGATACCGATACCAAAAGGTCATCACCGGAAGCGATTGCTGCTATTCTGGCGGGATTAAAATGGCTTGGCCTTGACTGGGACGGTGAGGCCGTTAGCCAAGTATCCCGTGCTGACCGGCACAGAGAAGTGGCTGAGCAGTTGCTTGCTAAAGGCAATGCATATAAATGTTTTGCCACCCCTGATGAGCTCACCGCTCTAAGAGAAGAAGCCCGGGCTGAAGGCAAGCCATTCCGTGGTGATATTTGGCGTGACAGGCAGAATGAGGCACCGGCCAACACACCCTACTCACTCCGGATTAAAATGCCGCGTGAGGGCTCTGAAACAATCGCCGATAAGGTTCAGGGCAATGTAACCGTTAAAAACAATGAACTGGACGACATGATCATTTTGCGTTCAGACGGTACACCCACCTATATGCTTGCTGTTGTTGTTGATGACCACGACATGGGCATTACTCATATTGTACGCGGCGATGACCACTTAAATAATGCCTTCCGCCAACTGCAAATCATCAAAGCAATGGGCTGGGCCACCCCAATTTATGCACATATTCCCCTAATTCACGGGCCAGATGGCAAAAAGCTTTCAAAACGGCATGGTGCTTTGGGCGTTGAGGCATACGCAGAAATGGGTTTCTTACCAGAAGCAATGCGTAATTATTTACTGCGTCTTGGCTGGAGCCACGGCGACGATGAAATTATTTCAACAAATCAAGCCATTGAATGGTTCAACCTTGAAAACATTGGTAAAAGCCCGTCACAGTTTGATTTTGATAAAGTTGATAACCTAAATGCCCATTATTTGAGAGCACTTTCTGGCGAAGAGCTCTTGCCTTATGTACGGATTGAACTAGAAAAACAACTGAACCGCACACTTATCGATATTGAGGAAGCTCGCCTACTAAAAGCACTTCCCAGTCTTGCAGAACGTGCGAAACGGCTACCGGACCTTATGGAAGGCACTTCTCTTTTCTGTAACATACGTCCCTTAAGCCTGACAGATGCTGCCGCTAACCTCCTTGTTGGGGAAAATACTACCCTAATGGGGTTGGTGGCTAAGGAATTGGAAGCCCTATCTGCATGGAATACTGCCGATATTAAAGCTGCCATTATGTCCCTTGCAGAAGCAAAGGGCCTAAAACCTGGTAAAGTAATGCAGCCAGTACGGGCCGCAGTGACTGGAGGAAAACAGTCTGGCGACCTAGCTGAAACCCTGGAAATATTAGGCCAGGAAGAAACTGTAGCGCGACTGCGCGACATAGCTGCCGCTTAAATACCCAATTCGTTAATCACGAGTTGTAATAACTTTTGAAGGAGTATGGACCATGTCAAACGATCCACTTAAATTAACCGGCCGTGGTATTGACCTTGATTTGCCAGTTATGGATGGGTCAGTTGGTCCGCAGGTAATTGATATACGCAAGCTCTATGCTGCTACAGACATGTTCACGTTTGACCCAGGCTTCACGTCTACAGCGAGCTGCGAATCCAAAATCACCTATATTGATGGTGGCAAGGGCGAACTTCAGTACCGCGGGTATCCAATTGAGCAACTTGCTGAAAAAAGCGATTATATGGAGGTATGCTACCTTCTGCTTTATGGTGAATTGCCAACAAAAGCTGAAAAAGATAAATTTTCAAATGATATTACGCACCATACTATGGTGCATGAACAACTACACCGTTTCTTCTCTGGCTTCCGCAGGGATGCGCACCCAATGGCGATCATGGTTGGTGTTGTTGGTGCTCTTGCTGCCTTTTATCACGACAGTACAGACATTAACGACCCCCATCAGCGTATGGTTGCGAGCTACCGTCTGATTGCTAAAATCCCAACAATTGCAGCAATGGCTTATAAGTATTCAATTGGCCAACCTTTTGTATATCCGAGTAACGAGCTATCCTATGCGGGCAACTTCCTTAATATGATGTTCTCGGTTCCAGCAGCTCAATACAAAGCAAGCCCAACACTCGAGCATGCTATGGATCTTATTTTCATCCTGCATGCTGACCATGAGCAAAATGCCTCCACTTCAACAGTGCGGCTTGCTGGTTCCTCTGGCGCAAATCCTTTCGCTTGTATTGCCGCAGGTATTGCATGTCTTTGGGGGCCTGCTCATGGTGGCGCAAACGAAGCATGCCTTAATATGCTCGAAGAAATTGGCACTGTTGACCGCATCCCAGAATTTGTGGCTCGTGCGAAAGACAAAAGCGATCCTTTCCGCCTGATGGGTTTTGGACACCGTGTTTACAAAAACTTTGACCCACGCGCGACTGTAATGCGGGATACTGCCCATAAAGTTTTAGCTGAACTTGGTGTTGATGATCCACTTTTTGATGTTGCCATGGCTCTTGAGAAAATTGCTCTTGAGGATGAATATTTCGTTCAGAAAAAGCTTTACCCAAATGTGGACTTTTATTCAGGTATTATTCTACGCGCTATGGGCTTTCCTACTAGCATGTTTACCGTGCTCTTTGCCCTTGCCCGAACATCTGGCTGGATTTCACAGTGGAAAGAAATGGTTGAAGATCCAACGCAAAAAATCGGACGCCCACGTCAGCTTTATACTGGCTCAGTAAAGCGTGACTATACCCCTATTGATAAACGCTAAGGTCTTATACTTCTTTAAAAGCCGGCTTTATAGCCGGCTTTTTTATGCTCAGGACTCACTATTTTTGGCTCACAAAAAAGCCCTCGCTACAGTAGCGAGGGCTTTTTATTATTCATACTACCATATATTATTCAGCAGCAAGCATGGCCGTTAAAGTTGCCTGAGCAGCAAGCTCACCGTCAACAGTGGCGACCCCTTCAAATTTCCAAACACGGGCTTTTCTGTCCCCGCGAACCTTTGTTAATTTCATATGAAGTTGATCACCTGGCCCCACCTGACGGCGGAATTTCGCGCCGTCAATGCCCATAAAGTAAACAACCTTACCTTTTGCATCATCGCCCAGATAATCAATCGCAAGAACACCTGCGGTTTGAGCCATTGCTTCAAGGATGAGCACTCCTGGCATAACCGGTTTTTGCGGGAAATGGCCTGGAAAGAAGGGTTCATTTATTGTAACATTTTTGACCCCAACTGCGCTTTCGCCAGAAACAAGATCAATAATTTTATCAACAAGCAAGAAGGGATACCTGTGGGGTATCGCCTCCATAATGCCAGCAATGTCAATTGTGCTCATGTGCGTGCATCCACTCTAAAAAATTTAATTACCTGTAGCTGGCTCAGCAGCTGGTGCTGCTTGTTGCTGAGGTAACTTCGTCAGCGTTACAGCAGGCAATTCCACATCCAGCATCTCAATGAACTGTGTTGTTACATCAAGACCAGCGGCGCTACCCATAACCAACCGCTTTGGCAGGATAATTTGTGCTTTATGGTCCTTCAAAAGTGTACGAATAACCGGTTGGCGTGCGCGTTCAACTTGTACAAGTGCTTCTTGGCGAAGTTGGTCAAATGTATATTCAAGATACTGCAATTCCTGTTGGAAACGCACATATGTTTGCTCGAGCTGCTTTTTCTCTTGCTCATACTTGTCATTACCAATGATAGACTTACGCTTTTCCAAATCAGCAAGTTGTTGCTCTACTTGTCCGCCGCGTGCAATAAACTGGCGGCGTTGAACAATTTGCTCCCGCACTTCGTTCGTTTGCAAGTTAAAGTCTTTGTATGATGCTGCTTCCCGCTCAACACGGTCATTATCAACAATCAAAATCTGTGCAGAGGCTACAAATGTAAGCCCAAAAGCGGCAATGATACCCGCCACAGCATGTTTTAGTGTTTTATTCAGTTTCATCGTTCTTTCCCATTTCCCTATGAGTATTTTAGAATGTCGTACCTACATTAAACTGTAGGGATTGTGGCCGGTCGCCAAGTTGTTGCTTCAGAACTTTTGAAAGGTCAATACGGAATGGCCCAAATGGCGACTGCCATGAGAAGCCAATACCAATTGCTATACGCGGTGAGGGTGAATCACCGGATAAACAATTAGTACTCTGCCCAAACACAAGCGATGGATCATCAGCAACCGCCGCAACAAAGTCATTATATTCAGTAAGCCCAAAAGTACATTCAAGCAATCCCTGATCTTGAGCACGGAACAGCGACCCAACATCAACAAAAGCAGAGGCATTAATACCACTTTCAAGCGCCATATCACCCAGTGGGAAGAAAAGCTCTCCCCGTCCAATATAGAAGGCGGTACCCCCAAGGGAGCCCCGTGAGCTATTGGTGCCGCCATTAAAGTCACGGGGGCCAATACCGGATGTATCAAAGCCCCGAATACGCGGACCCCCAATATAGAATTTGTCGTTCAAGCGAATATCTTGACCAAGCCCTGTAATAAAGCCAGCCTCGCCGCCAATACGGAATGTCCAGCCTTGCCACGGTGTCCAATAATTATCAAAGTTAATCCGGTTACGAAGGTACCGCACATCTCCGCCAGCGCCCGCAAAATCCTGCGAGAAGGAAAAGCTGTGGCCCCGTGTCGGCCGAATAATGCTATTGCGTGTATCAAATCCAACTGAATAGCCAATAATGGACTGGAAGCGCTTACCGATAGATTCAACAAACGAGCGGCTCAAACTCACCGATTCCATTTCTGTAATAGATGTTTCACCATCACCGTCAGCATCAAAGTCAAGAATTGTAATTTCACCGTCACCATCACGGTCATATTGATCAAGAACAGCCTGGTCATTTGCCGTATTATCATCAGCTAGAATATTACGTTGCCGTAGAAGGAAACTATCAAATACCCCCGTGCCCCGGCTGTTTGTAATAATCGTGCTAGGAATGCTTACATCATCTTGACGCAGTGTGTAGCGTGTTGACAGTGTCCAATATTCACTAATGGCCATACCAGCCCTCAGAGAGAAACCAATTGATCTTGTATCAAACGTAGATCCAAAATTAGAACTATCAATCTTACGCGCAAATATATCAAACCCTGCAGCCACACGGCGACCAAGGAAGTACGGTTCGGTAAACCCAAGGTCAATCTCTTGTCTGTTACCTGAGAGACGCAACCCAAGTCGAATATTTTGACCGCGACCAAGGAAGTTCCTCTGCTCAACGGAAAAATCAAAAATGAAATTCTCAAGGCTAGAGAAACCGGCACCAACATTAAGGGAACCTGTTGCGGTTTCCTCTACATTCACATCAAGTACAATCCGGTCAGGTTCTGACCCTTGTGTTTGCTCAACCTCGGCTTCCCGGAAGAAGTTAAGACGTTTCAGGCGGCTTTCAGAGCGTGTAACAAGCGCCGAGTTAAAAGCATCCCCTTCTTGAAGACGGAACTCGCGCCTGATAACCCGGTCAAGTGTAAGAACATTACCTTTGATATTAATGCGTTCCACATAAACACGAGGCGCATCCAAAACCCTAAAGGTAATGGAAATAGTACGCCCGTCACGGTCACGGTTAATCTGCGGGCGCACATCAACAAAGGCATACCCAAGCAAACCTGCAGCATTTGTCAGCGATTCAATGGTATTCTCAATGGCCTCAGCACTATAAATACCCCCTTCACGCATCAACAAAAAGGCGCGCAGCAGTGGGGCATTCACATCACGGATTTCACTCTCAACTTCGATTTTGCCAAAATGATATAACTCACCCTCTTCCACAGAGAAGGTAATGAAAAAATCTTCCCGGTCAGCCGTCAACTCAGAAACAGCTGAAATAATCCGAAAATCGGCATAACCCTCATTCAAATAATGCTGGCGTAGCACTTGTTGATCATAAGCAAGCCGGTCAGGGTCAAAAGTGTCATTAGACGTAAAGAATTTCCACCAGCGGGATTCTTTCGTAGCCAACACATCTCTTAGGTCACCGTCCCCAAAGATTTTATTACCCAGAAAATTAATCCGACTGACTTTGGTTTTTGGGCCTTCTTGGATTTCAAACACCAAATCAACGCGGTTTTGCTCAAGCTGGACAACTTTAGGTTCGATGATCGCTGCAAATCGCCCTTTTCGGCGGTAAAGTTCCATGATGCGCTTTACATCCGCCCGAACTTTAGAACGTGTAAAAACCATACGCGGGCGCAGACGCACCTCTTCAAACATATCTTCACGGTCGAGCTTCTTATTACCCTCAAAAATAATTCGGTTAATAATGGGGTTCTCAACAACCCTAACAATCAAAGCACCATTTTGTTCGTTGAATTCAACATCAGAAAACAGGCCTGTTGCGAAAAGATTTTTCAAACTTTGGTCAAGAGCAGCAGGATCAAACCTCTGACCCACCGTCACGGTTAGATAAGACGCAATTGTGGCTGGCTCCACACGTTCGTTTCCACTCACACTGATCTGGCGAATTATTGGAACTTGTTGAACAGCTTGCTCTTGGGCCGCCACTGGCGACATTAGCACTGCTCCCCCTATAACCAGCGCCATAAGGCACCGCACCATCAAACGCACTTTAAATAAACGCAACTTTTTTAGCCCATTCTCAAATAATTTTAGCATACCTATATCAACTTTGGCCGTGAAATTGGCCTAGAGTGCCATAGATTGCAAGTCATTCAGTGTTACAAGCACCATAAAAATTAGCATTAACGCCGCTCCGGCAACAAAACCCGCTTCTTGAGCCTTCTTACTGAGAGGTGATCCTTTGATGGCTTCTAACGCATAAAAGACCAAATGTCCGCCATCGAGTACAGGAATCGGCAGTAAATTCACAATGCCTAAATTGAGCGATAGCAAAGCCAATATCCAAACAAAGCTTTGAATACTGACACTGGCCGCTTCACCGACCATGTTAGCAATGCGGGCTGGCCCCCCCAACTCTTTGACTGACCGAAGGCCTATAATCATCTGCCCAAGGGTCGTAAACATCGTATTGGCCATTTGTACAGTTTGCCGGGTGCCTTCACCAAGTGCCCCGAAAACACCAAGCTCACGTCGTACAACCGGGGGAGAAGATATTCCTAAATGTCCATAGGGATATTTATTGCCAAAACGGTCTTCCATATAGCGAACACCCAAAGTCACAAACAACTCAATGGTTTGCCCCTCACGTTCAATCATTACAGGAATAGTCCCCGCCGGATACAGTCTTACGATCGAGCCAATATCAGAAAACCGGGAAACATCTTTGCCGTTAATGGACAGAATTCTATCACCAGCAACCATTCCAGCCTCAGCAGCCGCTGTTTCCTCAACCACAGTATCAACGACAGGGTCTGCAACCCCAATGCCGTAAAAGAAATAAAAGCCGGCAAAAACAAGTGCTGCAGCAATTAAATTCACTGCTGGCCCGGCAAAGGCAACCAAAGCACGCTGCCAAAGTGGTTTAAAGTGAAGACATACTGAGCGTTCTTCTGCGCTCAAGCCTGCTGGCACGTCCCCAGGGTTACTCGCAACCGATGCATCGCCGAAAAACTTTACATAGCCTCCAAGAGGGATTGCACTGAAGCGCCACCGAACGCCGTGTTTATCCGTACGTCCAAAAAGCTCTTTTCCCATACCAATCGAGAATGTCTCAATGCGCACATTAAACATACGGGCAACAATATAATGCCCCCATTCATGTATGAATACCAATATGCTAAACCCGCCGATGAAAGCGAAAATTGTAAAAAGCAAGCCTGGGCCTTCAGTTTCCATTATTCAGTTCCTTACTCAAACAATCTAGACATAGCTTTGCGCTATCCGGCGTGCAGCCTTGTCTATCTCGAATACATTCGTTAGGGATTGTGGCCCTTTCATGTCACATTTGGAAAGAGTTTTCTCAACCACTTGTGCAATATCCAAAAAGCCAATCTTTTTTGCAAGAAATGCCTCAACCGCAATTTCATTTGCTGCATTTAAAACAGCCGGCGCGGCACCGCCGACCTCCAGAGCATCACGGGCAAGCGCTAAACATCTAAATCTCTCATAATCTGGTGTTGCAAAGGTGAGGCTGCCAATCTCTGCAAGATCAAGACGTTTTGCAGGGGTTTCCATGCGGTGTGGCCAAGCAAGGCACGATGCAATTGGAACCCGCATATCCGGGGAGCCAAGCTGGGCAAGAGTGCTGCCATCAATATATTCAACCATGGAATGGATGACAGATTGAGGGTGAATCAAGACATCAACCTGAGTTTTTCCAATTGGAAAAAGGTGATACGCCTCAATAACTTCAAGGCCTTTGTTCATCATTGTTGCTGAATCGACAGAAATTTTTGCCCCCATATCCCAATTAGGGTGGGCCACGGCTTGTGCGGGCGTTACACCGCCTAGCTCTTTGTGGCTTCGGTCAAGAAATGGGCCACCTGAAGCGGTTAGAACTATCCGGCTAACCTGATTAGCATTCTCCCCGTCAAACACCTGAAAAATAGCATTATGTTCCGAATCTACAGGCAACAAAAGAGCACCGTGTGCCGCGACTTCCTGCATCATCAGGTCACCTGCACAAACTAGGCATTCTTTATTAGCAAGGGCAATTGTCGCCCCTCTTCTGACCGCTTTAAGGGTCGGGCGTAGCCCTGCCGCACCTACAATCGCAGCCATAACTAAATCAGAATTTTCCACGGCAGCGGCTAAAAGCCCCTCTTCCCCGGCAGCGCACTCGATACCAGTTCCAGCCAAGCCCTTTTTCAAGGCAGAAAAATATGTCTCGTCACCAATCACAGCCAGCTTAGGCCGAAATTCAAGCGCTAGTTTAATGAGTGCATCCACACGGGAATATGCTGTGAGTGCCACAACATCCCATGCATCAGGGTTTCTACGCACTAAATCCAAAGTGCTCAGCCCAACAGACCCCGTCGCACCAAGTATACTGATCGTTCGCTGGTCTGAATGTGTCATTTCAGGATACTACATTGAATAAATATGGGCAGACCAACACAGCTACAGCCATAGCAGGAGCAACAAAAACAAGGCCATCAACCCGGTCAAGCACTCCACCGTGCCCAGGAATTAATCCCCCGGAATCCTTCACTCCAAACGCCCGTTTAACACCACTTTCAAATAAATCACCTACCTGAGACCAAATAGCAAACATCGCAGCAAATATAATTAAGAGAGTACCCGTGGGCCCAAAAGGGGCAAAAACGGCAAGGCCTAGGCTTGCTACTATACTTAATACCATCCCTCCTAAAAGGCCTGCCCAGGTTTTCTTTGGGCTAATCCGAGGTGCCAATTTAGGCCCTCCAATACCTTTGCCCGCGAAATAGCCCCCAATATCTGTTGCCCAGACAATCAGTAACACCCAAAGAACAAGCAAGCCATCTACAGTGCGCAGCCACCAAAGCGCAACAAGCGGCAATGAAACATAAGAAAAGCCTATAAGCCACCAGCCAAGCCGCTTTAGAAATGATAGTTTAACACTTATGGTCCCTACCACAGCGACACAGAGAAAGAGCGTTAATACAAGGCTCGCACTAGGGGACACGCTTTCTATAACACCCACCAGAACAACCACAAACCCGGCAAGTATAAACCCAACGAGGCGGTTTCCGGTCGATGTAAGCGCAACCCACTCCGTTGCCATGAACACACCGCCCACCATAAGCAGTGCAGCAAACCACCAGCCACCATAATAAACTGGAGCAAGCACTAATGGTAGCAGCAAAAGCGCTGACACAATACGTTGGAATAAATTGTTTGAAATACCTAGCGGCATGTTTGTGTAGCTTTCTTACGGCCGTATACCGTAGCGCCTGTCACGGCTACAATAGGCATTCACTGCCTCTTCAAAATGCTGCTTTGTAAAATCAGGCCATAGAGTATCAATAAAAAGAAACTCTGAATAAGCCGCCTGCCACAATAAAAAATTGGAAAGGCGTTGCTCACCGCTTGTCCGGATAATTAAATCCGGGTCAGGAATATCATGCGTAAACAAAGCACTACTTATATCTGCATCTGTAATACTGGGCACAGACCGGGCGCCCGAGGCAACGTCTGTCGCAAGTTTTTTCACCGCCTCGACAATTTCATCACGACTGCCATAACTTAAGGCAATCACAAGTGTCAATTTAGTGTTTGTGGCCGTCGCAGTCTCAGCTTCTTCAATCTTTGCTACGATATCGGCAGATAATGTATCCCGCCGACCGATCACTCGAACACGTACGCCTTCTTTATGAAGAGATTTTATCTCTTTCGAGAGATACATTTTAAGAAGGCCCATAAGATCCTTCACTTCTTCCGGGGGGCGGTTCCAGTTTTCACTGGAAAAAGCATACAGTGTCAGATACTCAACACCGGTCATTATGGCACCCTCAACGGCTTCCCGGACCGCCTCAGCACCCTGTCGGTGCCCTCTCGACCGGTTAAGAAGACGTTTTTTCGCCCAACGGCCATTGCCATCCATAATTATGGCGACATGACGTGGCGAAGGAGGAAGAGTAGCTTCCTCCACAGATGAGGCATTCAGCGCCATACTCTAGACCTGCATAATTTCTTTTTCTTTGGTATCCAGTGCGCTGTCGACCTGCGCAACGAATTTATCAGTCAAAGACTGAACTTCGTCTGCATACATCTTATGCTCATCTTCGCTA
>Ga0316208_1001037_pt1 | contig 28450 bp, 28 predicted proteins | sample 3monopyrite_MG_FD_204944 | JGI IMG/M metagenome (GOLD analysis project Ga0316208, IMG submission 204944) | Microbial mat bacterial communities from mineral coupon in-situ incubated in ocean water Damariscotta River, Maine, United States -... | ecosystem: Environmental > Aquatic > Marine >... | reverse complement strand
TAATTTATTTGAAAAACGGGATCTTCATGCACTATTATTTGGTGATCCTTCTAATAACGAATATGACTCTACGACTCAGTTGGCTTTGCTATGAAAGTTAACGGGACAGCAGTGATACTTTTAATATAATATTCAAGATTGATTATCCTCGCATACATACCCGAGCAAGTAATTGAATCAACTTCATAATCTAAAAAGCCAAGTCGAGAAAAAATATGAGAAAAATTTTGAGTCTGCATTACTCCTTTGTCAAGATAAGCTGAAAACAAAGATAAAAAATTTAATGGCTGATTTAATTCATTGATATTTGTAAGTCGCTCCATTCTATAAAATGATGACAAATCATATATAGGAAAAGATACGGCCACCAATAAAGCGACTGCAACAATTGACTTTACAGGAAAACATATTCGACCTCTTACCACGTAACTAATTATTCCAGTATACATAAGAAGCGCCAATATTGCTTTACGTCCACCAGTTAATGTTATTAATAAAAGAAATAAAAACAAAATCAAAAAAAGAAATAAAACCCTATTATTCGAGTCGGTTGCTTTATTGTTGACAACATAAAATACTAGAAAAAAAAGAAGTACCGTATATGGATGAAACACAGAAAGATAATAAGATAAATACGCGCCCCCAGAAAACGATACAGTTAAATGATATAGATAACTAAACAAAAAACTAACTATAACAAACGTAACAACTATATTGTAATTACCCTCTTTCATTCTAGCAAAAGGTATTTCGTATTTTTTTATTTTAACTGCCAGCAATCCTGCATACAAAGAAAACAAAGAAAGCAAAATAAAAAATAAAGAATAATTGATATCATTAGAGGTTTTTTCACTCATTAAATTTAAACCCCAAGCATAAGCTTCGGCATTTTCGGCATTTAACGTAACCACCCTAAACACATAAAACAATAAAATATATAGCGACAATACTATAACGAAAGGATTATTACGTCTTTTTTCTATAACCAAGAAAAATAATACAAGTAGCGAAATACAAACAGCTAAAACCACTGTATTTAAATTCACATAAATATTTTCACCTAATGCAGCATAAACTAATATAAGCAACGCAATAATAAGAACCGATAACAATTTAGTTAAATCATTTAAATCAACTTTTTTGTTAAAAAATTTATTTGAGAAAACCGTTTTCAGTATATTAAACATATGTAACAGGCCTAATTTGTAATCTTTCTTTTGTTACTTCAGAAAGGTAATCATCCACCGTGTCAACTTCTACCCATCCACCGTTAACAGTAACTGAATTCACTTTACATCAAGAATTAATAATTTCTTGTAGCAAGCCAGTCATATATGCATTTTCAACAGGCTTCCCTTGCAGCATTCCTGTTTTCTTCGACTCATAGAATACATTTTTTAACGTTTCAACTCCTTTACAAGAAAACTTCATTAATCCCATATATTGGCCTTCTATCTCATCTATAGAATCTGGCTTTTGTCCAATTTCATATATGCTACCAACTTTATAATTTCTCTAGTTTCAGCAATCTTTTTTGCATCTTCTGGAACATGACTTCTAGGACCATCAGCAATAACAAATAATTTTTTCGGTTTAGCTTTTGCAATCTCTGAAAAGACTTTACTAGTGGGCTCCGGCCAATTAAAAACAATAAAAACGACTGGGGTTGACAGTTCATAATTCAACATAAAAACAACCTCTTATTTAAAGAGTAATTATATCGAGCTAACTTCAGATTAGGATAAGTAAAATAAACATTATAATTCTGCATAAATAATACTTTATTCAATATCATTTATATAACTCTAATATCTTAAATTTCGAATAGAAGAAAACTTAAATAATATTTTTTTTACCATAACAAGTGGGTAATATATTGCTGTTAATAATATTATTGGAGAGTTCATAACCAACTTTAAATATAAGTTTGATAATGGATAGTCCTTAAACACAAACTCCACCATAGATTTTTTTTCATTTGTCATAACCATATTCTTTTTCTTACAAGCATAGAACATAAATATAAAGTTGAGCACATAACGAATTTTATCTCTTTCAAAGATGTTAAATGGCAAATATGAGTTTGAAGTAAATGCAATTTTTTTTGCCTTGAGCTCACCTGTCATCACTGAAAAAAGTTTATTGCCATCAGATTGCCATTGATCATCAGGTATCCTGCCCTTGATTAAAGGCGTCGTAAATACACCTATGCCTTTTAAATGCATATTCATCAATAACACACCTACTTGAATGAAGTATGTACCTTTAAATATGTCAATATTAGTCATATCCCAATATTCTCTAAGCATAACCACTGAAGGCAAGAAAGAAGGTGGCTGAGTGAAAATATTATAGTACTCTTCTGGCGTACTAAAATAGAGCTCTTTGTTAGATCTTATTTTCTTCTTATCAAAAGAACAAAGATCAAAATAAGAAGGAGTAATACAATTTACCATATTGTGGTCATACTGTGAAAAATTTAAATTTAAAATCCCAATATCAATATTTTCAGTTAACATTTTTACTGCTTGAGATAAAACCCCTTCCTCCAACAAATCATCTTGCCCACAAAACCAAATAAATTTCCCAGATGCTAATTGAGTAGTTCTATGGAAATTTTTATCCATACCTAAATTTTTATTATTTTTAAAAACTTTTATCGAATTAAATTTTAACTGATAATTTTCAGCTATATTTAATGTAGCATCAGTAGAGCAATCATCACATATAATTATCTCAAATTTTTCTGATAACTGAGGAATAATAACATCTAATGTTTTACTTATGGTTTCAGCTCCATTATAACTTGGAATGCATATTGATATTAATGGATTTATATTCATAATTTATTTAGAGCGAAATATTGATATAGCCATCAGTTATTTAATCAAACTTTTTCAATAGATTTCAATCGGTTTATATTTCTCCATACTCCGATGAATGACAGGAATGTAAAATACATTAATACTGACATAACAACATATACATTTAGCGAAAAAAGTAAAAATATTAGCAATGTATGTCCATCTATAGAAGTTACTATAGTGTACATATTATATAACATATCTTTAATTAGACCTTCACGGAATTTGTTTTTTATTTTTTCTTTGAGTGTAAATCTTTTGATTTTATTATGATTAATATTAACTTGAGCTTCATCAGCTTTAGATTTTAATATTGAATTTACCTGACTTGCCCAACTTGCATCATGATTCAACAACATATAATACATAAAAAAGAATACTGATGTCAGAGCTGTAACCCACACCCATGTATTATCAAATTTTATTGCGACACCAAGAATAATTATACTTATTTTAAATAGATCACTAGTATGGTCATAACGAAAAGCAGTACTTCTGACTCGCCCTGTCATTCTAGCAGCAGTGCCATCACAAAAGTCTAATAACAGGCTGATTGACCAACATACTATAAACCATGCACCACTACTATCTAGCACTAGTGATAAAAACGCAAAGACGGCAAACACAGTTGATAATGTTGTTATCTGATTTGGCGAAAACCCAATCTTGACTAATATAAATGCAAATGGATATGCTAGTCGTCCTAGTAAATATATTATTATATTATTTTTCGCAGCTTTTTTATTAATAAATTCACTTGAAAAAAAGTTAGATAACATTGTCAAAAATAACCTTAAATTTCATTAATTTCTTTTTGCTATCACTCTAATAACAACTGGATCTTCATCATTAAAAACGGCTAATCCATTAGACTCATTTGTTTCTAAAATCATAAAACCAATATTTTTTAATCTTTCCACAAGTATAACCAGATCAACAAAACGTCGGTAATGTCCATCAATCCTTTCTGTAGGACTTATAACCTCACCTTGTCGTGCTAATGGATCATTAATTGATCTACATTCAATATATAATTTACCGTCATCTTCGAGCAATTTATATGCAGATTCTAATGCATTTATTTCCTCTACTTCGGTCATAGCGTGTAATGAAAATCGGCTATAAATACAGTTATATTTACTATTATGGTGTTCCTGAACCTCTGATGTTTCACAACATAAGAACATCAAATTATCAACTTGATGGTCATTTTTACACTGCTCAATAGCAACACTAGATTTATCAAGTGCTACGACATCAATACCATTTTCAGAAAAATATCTTGAATCTCGACCATTACCACATCCTATTTCTAATAATTTATTATCAGTTGAAAATTTTGACAAACAAAATTCAGCAAATGGTGAAGGTACATTTACTGTAACTTTCTTTTTATAATAGTCTGACCAGTATTGAGTTCTACCGTAATCGACATGTTTTTTATCAAGCCTTTCTAAATAGCTTTTAATAATTACATGGCTCGCTTCTTCATAATTAGTATCACCAAAATTATTTATAACTACATCAGGATTTTTTGACTCTGTATAATCATCATTATGGAATGTTGATTTGTTATAAATATTTTTTGTTTTTGAATCTCGTTTAATCCTCTCATCTAAAGGAACATTTAAATATACTTCTAATCCGTTTTCTACATTTTCTTTGAACCACTCTCTTACCTCATCAAGCATTGCTACTGCAGAGATAATCACAATCAACCCTTGTTTTGATAAATGGCTACAGAGACGAAAGTAAATTAATGCTAATTCAAGTCTTGCTTCAGGCGTATATTCCCATTTGTTACCAAATATTGATCTTAATTGATCTCCATCAAGAAACAATGTGGCATGTCCATCTGAACGCAATAAATGCTCAACATGTCTTCCTACAGTAGTTTTTCCTGCGGCAGAATACCCTGATATCCAAATAACACCAGCTTGATTATTAAGTGCTTTACTCATTACGAAGTCCTATATAACTAATTTAAATTCTATATTTTATGTGAATAAACATTACTGATTTATATAATATTCAATACAATAGTATTGGTCTTATACATACAGGTTAGTTGCAGCTATCTTGTACTTGTTTAACACCAACATCTTTTTTCCATAGTTCGAGTGTATGCATGTTGTCTAGAGTATCTTGCCAACTCATTTCTTCTGCCTGTCGACGTAGTAAATTGTCAGCTACCGTATCGACTTCTTGTGAATATAAACCAATATCAGTAGTAATTTTAATTTCTTCAATCTCTGGCGCACCCGTTTTTTTAAGAAAAATACTAGTTGTACCCGCTTCTCTACCTCCAGGAAGCCAAGGCGATGGAATATAAATTGATCCTTGAGAGCCAAATATTCTGAGGTCATTTCTGTGTTCCAAGCTAACCGCGGTTGATATTTGAGCAAGAATATTACCTTTAAATTTTAAATTTGCTGTTGCCCATTCATCATATTCGCTATCAGTACCTATATGGGCCATTCCTTGTATTTCTTCAGGCATAATTGAATCAACATTATTTTCAATTGCAGCAATCATCCTAGCCATTGATAATGGATAACAGCCCACATCCAAGATTCCCCCTCCACCATTCAACTTTCGTTTTTCAATTTCATCTGCACTAAAGAAAGCATGATAACAAAAAGAAGCTTCTATCAACTTTACATCGCCAATAACTTTATCTTTTAACATCGCAATTAATGTTTTAGTTTGTTTATGACAGCGATACATAAATGCTTCCATATAAAAAACATTGTTTTTTTTGACTTCTTCAATAACCTTTAAAATTGTTTGGTAATGTATTGCAGCTGGTTTTTCACAAAGTATATTTTTTCCAGCACGAGCCGCATTAATAGACCATTCAGCGTGTAAATTGTGTGGCAGGGCTATATGGACAACATCTATATCAGGTGCATTCAGAAGATCATTATAAGATGAGTAATAATTAGTTACTTTATGTTTTTCAGAAAATTTTCTTGCAGATTCTTCATTACGGCTAGCAACAGCCACTAATTCACTAGTAGTAGAGCCATTAATTGCTTTTACAAAATTGTTCGCAATGTTTCCAGTACCAAGAATACCCCAACGGACTTTATTTTTTGTCTCAACCATAAAGGACTCTATATTTTAATCCAGGAATCCGGAATGATATCTTTCGAGTCTAAATCTCTTACATTCGAATTAAACCATTCTGTTGGTGCATAAACTCTCTTATCTTTGTTATCATTGAGCCAAGCCCCCCACCAACTGAATGAGCTGTTTGCAATGATATTATGTCGACATAGACTCATTAAACGAAGATCTTCATAATTTGTATCTGCTGTATTATGATCAACATATATAACGGGGAAATCTAGTTTGACATTATCTTTTACCCATTCAGGATCATCGCTGAATATAAATAATTTTAGATCCTTTTCAACTTGAGCTAAATCTGCAATAGCTCTTTGATAATAATCTAAACTTAAACTGTCAAATATTTGATCTTTATAACTGTTAGGAATGTAATCACTTCGTCTAATATGTAAACTTACTGCGTTACAGTCAGCTATAAGTTTGGAAACTTCAAGATCTCTACCTTTTAATTCTGATTTGACAGAAAATTCAGCCCGAATAATATTCGTGATTTCATTAAAATATTTTTCTGTTTGCCAGTACCCACGCAAAAGAACGTTGTTACTAATGTTTTTAAATTCTTCATTAAAATGAAAATGTTTTTCTTTGACTTCCTTTACAGCATTCAAATCATCATCAGATGAAAACTCTTCAATAATTTTAAAATGTTGTAAAGAATATTTATGCAGTTTATATAATTCAAATTCAGTTAAATCTATTTTCAGCGTCGTATTATGAATCTCTGCCAGATGACGAGAAACAGCATATTGAAATAACTGATTGCCAAGACCGCCGATTAATTTCGCAATTATCACGTATTAAATTTCCTTACTTGAAATTGATTATAAGATTGTAATATAAATTGAAGTGACATAAATTATTAGAATAATGAGTTAGTGGATAATATTATTACTTATATTGCAGACAACTACTCAATGTCTGGATGTCTACATCTGTCAACTCTGGATAATTACCACAGTAAAACCCACAATCGTGTACTTTATCTGTACCAGGTAACTCATACAATGTTTCAACATATTTATTATAAAATGGTTGCTTCTGAATATTGCCGGATATCATTGGCCTGATCTCAACACCTGCTCCTGAGAATTGTGAAACATAGTGTTCTCTTGTTTCAATGTCTTTACACATTACAGGAAAAGCAAAGCTCGAATGTACTGTTAGATTTGAATGATTTATGGTGATCAAATCAGGATTATCTTTTACAACTGATTCAAGAGTAAGATGATTTTTTTCTCTTGTCTCAATATTATTTTTTAGAAAGGGTAATTGAAACCGGCCAATAAAGCCGGTAATTTCTGTTGGACGAATATTATAACCAAGATCATAAAAGGTATATTTAGCATTAAACTCTGAACTAATATTATATTGTTTACGCCATTTCTGTTGTTGAGCGGCATTAAGATTTCTATCCCAACCGTTAGCACGAACTATTCGAAGCATTTCGGCATATTCTTCATTATCAGTACATATCATGCCGCCTTCTATTGTTGACATGTGATGAGCGATAAAAAATGAGAAACTCGCCATTTCACCAAAATTACCACATTTATCTTCAGCAAGCTCACTACCTAATGCTTCGCAGTTATCTTCAAGTAAAATAATATTTTTTTTATCACAGATTTCTCGAATAACATTAAGGTCGCCAGAAAAACCTAAAACATTGGTAATAAAAAGAGCTTTTATATCTGTCGTTTCTAATCGTTCTTCGAATTGAGTAGACATAACATTCAACGTGGAAGGGTCGCAATCAATCGGTACAGGAACAAGACCTAGTTGAATAATAGGCATAACATTAGTTGACCAGGTTAGTGCCGAAAATCCAACTTGATCACCATCTTTAAGCTTGCCAAGATTTTTCAATGTTTGAAAAATAGCAAGATTTGCGCTTCCACCACTATTAACTAAAACAGCTTCTTTACATCCCTGTAACTCTGCAAACTCTTTTTCAAAGGAGTAACATTCGTGCCCCATACTTAATTGAGCATTTCGTGTTATAAATTCTGCAAGTTTTTGACGGGTTTCAAATTCATTTAAAAAAGCATTCTTCATCAATGGAATCATTTCTTTACTCCATCATGGAGTAAAACTTTATTTTTGTATTCGTCAATTAACATTTTTACACCATCATCTAACAAAATTTTAGGCGTGAATCCAGAGTCCTTCATTCTTGAGACATCCATACATTTGCGCATCATCCCATTTGGTTTTGATGAATCCCAAAGTAATTCACCTTTATAACCAGCAATCATAGCAATTTTCCCTGCTAAATCTTTTATTGTTATATCTTCACCCCATCCGATATTGAGAAAAGTTGAATCAATATTTTTATCCAAATAAAACAAAATAGCTTCAGCTGCATCATCTACATGCATAAATTCACGTTTTGCAGCTCCTGTTCCCCAAATAGTTACATTTGGGGAATTATTCGCTTCTGCATCAACCATTTTTTTAACTAATGCAGACAACACATGAGAATGTTTAGGATCAAAGTTATCGTTTGTTCCATATATATTGCATGGCATTAAACTAACACCCTGGAATCCATATTGCTTCTTATAAAGCTCAATCATTTTTAAACCAGCAATTTTTGCAATTGCGTAACCTTCATTTGTTGGCTCAAGTGGGCCACTGAGTAAATATTCTTCTTTCATTGGTTGAATACATTCACGCGGATAAATGCATGAGCTTCCTAGAAAACAAAAATTCTCTACACCATTCACATAAGATTGATGGATAATATTATTTTGAATCACTAGATTCTCATATAAAAATTCAGCCGGGTGGTCGATATTTGCCTGAATACCACCTACACGTGCTGCTGCCAGTATTACAATATCTGGCTTTTCCGTTTCAAAAAATTCTTTTACTGCAACAGTATCAAGAAGATCCAGCTCTTTTCTCGATCTTAAAAGTAAATTTTCATAACCTTTTTTTTGTAGCAGTCTTACTACAGCTGAGCCAACCATACCGTTGTGGCCCGCGACAAAATATTTTTTATTTCGATCCATAAGTTAATTCCCAATAAATTAATGCTGATTTAATTTTTGTCATACCCCATTAAATAAAAGTTATCACGATAATACTCATTAGGAATATGCTCGATTATTTTATCCGTCCAATTAACATCTAAGTGACTATCTTTCCATTGATCAAAAAACTCTATATTATTAATCCCTTCAAATTGCCCTTGATATGAAATCAAAAAATTCTTGAAGTCAGAAATCATTGATAATATTTTTTTTCTCAAATCAACTGGGCACTCACTAAGTGACCAAGTAGCTAGAAACATACTATTTTTTATTGGTATATACTTCAAAAGTAAGTCCTGCAAAATATTGATATCGGACACACAAATTACACCAGAATTTGCTTGTTTAAATGATTCAACAGTATGTGTTTCAATTCCAAGATTTTTAATAAAATACTTCTGTAAAGCAGAAAACTCTGGGAAATCAAATATTATATATTTTCCTGAAAATCCAAGATTGTGAATAAGTCGATACATCCCTCCATACCCACCACCAAATTCAAATATACAGTCAATATCATGAATATTCTTATCTGTCATATTTTCAAATTGCGCAACATGATAAGCATGGTGTATTAAATTTCCACTGCTATCAGGATAAATGTTTGAAAAAGTTGGAGATCCTATCGAAACTTCACGAATTGCATTTCCCCATCGTTCCCAATCTTTTAGATTTTTTAAAAAATTTAACTCCGTTTCAATAAAATCTGCATCACCAACTTCCATTGTTCTTTTAATCACATCCCACTGAAGAAAATGTTTAGGATCTTCATTCATCACTAAATCATTCAGTCTGGAAATATTTTCTAACCAACGATTTTCCCCCTGAGTATTTGTATTAGTATTCGAAAAATTAACGAATGTATTTCTTAAGTCGCTAATTAATTTTTCTTCTTCTATTTCAGTGATATGCGCCATATACTTATCCTTCATATTATTAAAAATCTATTGTACATAGTAACTATTTTCATGAATTTTATAGAGCGTTACTCTTACTTAATAAATACTCTTTTAAATCATTAATATGTCCAAAGTTTTTAGCTAAAAATTGATTTTTTGCATCTTGTACAAGTCTTTGGTTCCACCATTCATCAGGGTCATTTCTTATTTTTTCAATAAAAATTGCTGCAGCAAATGGGTTTGTTTGACATATTCCTACAGATACAAGTATTTCATAAAAACCTGAGTTTTCATCATTAAGAGGGTAAATTTCCTCATTCCAGAAAAAAATTGTAGGGATATTAGCGATCATTGATTCGATGTAAGATGTGCTTAAATAATCAATAACAATAAGCTTTGATTTTTGCATTAACACTTTTGCAGAAGGACTTACATTATCAACCAGTTTGAATTTTTTTACATATTTTCTTAGCACATACTCCTGATCATATGCGAACATATGTGGTTTAAGGTGTGAGACAATCAATGTCTCCAATGGATAACCTCTATAAACAATTGTACGTAGAGTACTTTCTTTTAACTCATTAAAAAAATTATAATTGAATTCTAAATGACTTTTAGCATTAAAAGCGCCAAAATCACCATATGAAGCACTTACTTCAGGAGGTTTTACTGCAGGTTGTCCACTAACAAAAAGAATCTCATGTTCTTTTGAATATTTATTTTCTTCAACCCATTCAAAAAGTGAAGCGCCTTTAATCAGTTTAGGGGTGTTTTCTTTGTACCACCCTAATGAAACAAACTCATCAACAAGCGGGAAAATATATTTATGATTATTACCTAAAAAATGATGAGATAAAAAATTATGTTCATTGTATATATGTTTTATACCCTTCTGCTGAAGAATTGCCATCGCTATTGAAGAATGATTGTTTCCTATCCATGATTCATTCACAACGTAGTTCAGCTTATTGAATTTTTTAAAATATTTAGAATAAAATGAGAATACCTGTTCAAAATCTTCTATAAATATTTTTGGGAAACAATATCGCATTGAAGTAAAAAAAAACGAATCAAATCTATCAAAATCATCTTGTATCGCAGTAATATCTATTCTTTTATTTAATTGAAGCTCTGAACTGTATACAAAATCAGATTTAATTGGTATTGCTCTGATAAGCCCTTTGCTTTTAACAATAAGACTTGTAAGGTGAGACACATAAAAAAATGACTCTATTATTGCTACATGAGGCTTTCTAATTTTTGAAATATGACTAATTATCTTCCCTGTTAATTTATCTACAGTAATTCGTGATAGTTTTTTTAATGCCCGAAAAAAAATGCTCTTAGTTTCAGCGTTAGAGAGTCTTGGCCAAAAAAAATTATCTTCAATTAATTCAAATCGATCAGGGTAAAATAAATGCATATAAACACTGAACACCTGTTCTTGCCCATATGCTGTGCCTTGAAAGAAATCTCTTTGATCATTAAGATCTTTTGGAATGTAATATGAATTTTCTGACAAAATACGACAATCATGCTCTTTATCAGAAAAATTCTCTTCACATACTTTAAACATGTCATAGAACAAAGTGATATTTCTAATTAATCCAAGCCCCAAGCATTTTTTCCAAAAGAAAACATCATGATTCATATCATGAATTTTATTTAGCCGACCTGCTAATATGGGAATGTACTTGTGATATTTTTGATCAATAAAATTGTTATCAAAAACCAATTCATCTCTAGTTGTTCTTATAAAAGGAGCAACTTCAACAGAGTCATAATTTTTTAATTTATCTTCTTTTTCTAATACATGGTGAACATAAGGTTCTGCAATAAAAAGTCGCTTAGCTCCTTTTATCCATGTTTTAGGATAAACAGATACTATAAAATTTGATTTAATAATAACTAACCTTCTTTATTCACTAAACGAGCAGCAAGACCAATAGTGTTTAGTCCTGGGCGAGGACGTATGTAAGAAACTACTTCATCTAACCCTTTCATTCTTACTCCAGCTTTTAGCATTCTAAGCTGCATATCAATATCTTGTGGACAATTATATGATTTACGCCAACTATTTATATTGTATTTGAAGAGCTTTAAATATGAACGGTAAAGCCAGGTACTATGACCACCAAATTCTGGTTGATTATTTTCCTGCTGGCCTCTTACCGAACGAACTCCATCTCGTTCTTCTTCATACAACCCAGCTACAAATTCATAATTACCTTTTTCTGCAAAATCAAGAAGACTCTCAAGAAAATGAGGTGCCATAATGTCATCATCATCAAAATAAGTAATCCATTTACCTTTGGCTATATCCAACGCGTAGTTAGATGGCGCAACACCAGAAACAAACCAACGTAACGTAGGATCATCTGGATATTTTGTACGTTTTGGTAAATTAATAAATTTGACTCTAGGATCTTTCTCTTTACTTAAAATTTCAGGCGTATCATCGACACAACAATCGCCAACAATAATCACTTCAAAATTCTGATACGTTTGCGCTAAAATTGAAGGCAATGTTCTATCAACTAATAACTGGCCTCTGTCATAAGTTGGAATCGTAATAGAAATTAATGGTTGTTCGTCTTTATTAGTATAAAACTTTTCATATCTTAATCTTGCAAATCTCAATAAAACAGGCTCGATTATTCTGTATCGAATTGAGTTGAATGTGCTAATTATTTTATCTTGGATTCTCTGTTTTTTCATATTTGATTAATGCTATTTTGTATGTGGTACGGCTGAGAAAGGAGTGAAGAGAATATTAGCTACCATGCAGTCCACCCACCATCAACTAAAAAGTTTTGTCCAGTTACATATGACGATAAATCACTCGCAAGATAAGCTGTGATACCTTTAAAATCTTCTTCTTTTCCCATTCGACCTAAAGGTGTACGTGCCTTATATCTTTGTTGAAAAATTTCAGGTTGACCACGTTCAATGCCGCCAGGTGAAATGGCATTTACCCGAATATCAGGCCCCAGTGTTGTCGCAAGCCAACGAGTTAATTGAATTAATCCACCTTTGCTAGCAGCATATGCGGCAGGGTTACCCATGGTAGTATCTTCATATAACGACATATCTGGACCTACTACACCATAAGTTGAAGCAATATTAATGACTGAACCATTATTTGAGTTTCGTAATAGTTCAACACATGCCTGAGTCAACTCGAATGCAGCTGTTAAATTTACTTCCAACGCTCTACGCCATGTTTCTACTGACTGTTGTTCAAATGGCGTTACCCACCCCCCAATATTTGAGGTGCCAACAAATGCCGCATTATTAATTAATATATCAAGTGATTTACAACGCTTTTCTATGAAATGTTTAACCTTCGAAACTTCTTCAGGTTCTTCAAGATCTACCTGCAAAGGAATTGCCTTGACCTCATATTTTTCTGTAATAAAATTAGCCACATCATTTATTGTATTTATATCTCGATCTAAAATCACAACATCTGCACCAAGTTCAGCAACTGTTTCTAGCATTGCTTTGCCAATAAAACCTGTACCCCCAGTCACAAGTGCTGTTTGACCTGATAAGTTCATTAATTCATTTATACTTCGCATTTAATAAACCTTTTTATTTATTACTTACAGTTAGCGTCGTCATTCGAAATTAGACACTCGGCGATTCTAAAATCTAGAGCCGTATCAATATCAAGAGCTCTTTCAGCGGGAACATGTACATAGCCTACTCGACCATCAAATAAACCTTTATTGTTCATTACAAATTCAGGACTCGTTACATATGCCACGGTTGTCATGTCATAAACAACGGGGGCATCTTGACGTCTGCTAACCGTATCTTCTGGAGGTATTACGAGTTTTACCGTTTCATCTTCATTTTCCTTAACCATGTTAAAGAAAGGACTTCGATGAGCATCAGTTACAGATATCACGATATCTACATTATTTTCTTTATATTTATTCAGGCAATTACTCAAGTCATTAACACTGCGAAGTGGAGCTGTAGTTGGTACAACCATAAGAACATCGGGATAGTTCCCATCAGTTTCTTTTAGATACTCCATAGCATGTTGCCAGACTAACCATTCTGAACTCGTATCCTGAGCTAATTCTGGAGGACGCATAAAAGGAATCTCTGCACCATAACTACTCGCAACTGAAGCAATTTCATCTGAATCTGTTGATACAATAATTCGATCTATTAACTTGGTTTCTTTTATTGTATCAATTGCATGCGCAATTAATGGTTTTCCCGCTAGAGGGCGAATATTTTTACCAGGCAGTCCTTTTGAACCACCTCGTGCACAGATCAATGCAACAACTTTCATTTAAGGTTTGTCGAAGATTTATATCCTCGTTCCAATTTAGTAACTTGCACTACAGTTCCCATTTTCGCCGATTGGTGTATAGCATCAATTGTTTGAAGTACTTTTAAGCCATCAAAACCTGAAACTTTTGGGGTATCACCTTCTACGATACATTTTAGAAAATGTTTCCATTCCTCTATATAACTGCTATCTCGTTTCTTTTGTTCTGTAAATAGGGTCTGCCATTCGTTTGTTTTTTGCTCAAAAACTTCAACAGTTCCCAACACTGCGTCCCATCTTAACGTTCCATCTTCACAAATTACTGTGCAAGTACGTGTTGTATCGTGACGTATAAAATCCATATTTAAACTTGCGATTACGGGTTTTGTTATTGATTCAGATTCAAAACCTATTGTTAAATGAGCGGTATCTTCAACGTCTATTTCCAGATCACTTTGTTGCTTTAGAATAGCACTCACCCATTCAACATCACCAAACAACCAACGAAGGTAATCAATTTCATGACTTAATTCTAGTAACACCCCTCCACCTAATTCAGCTTTTGCAGAAACAGTCACTCGATAATCTGAATCCGGCCGCCATGAAGGTAGATACTGTCCAATTTCCGCACGTACTGAAAGTATTCGACCTACTCGCTTTGCGGCTAAAAGGTCACGAAACTGTTGTAATGATTTTAGGAAACGTAAGTTATATCCAGTCATTAATATGAGGCTTCGTTTTTTACAAATATCAATTAATGTGTTCACACCATCAATGGAATTAGAGATTGGCTTTTCAATCAATAAATGAATACCCGCCTCTGCTAAAGGCAAAGCAACATCAATATGGTGAGTAGCTGGATTCGCAATAACGGCTGCTTGAGGATTTAATTTAATAGCATCTTCTACTGTAGTTACACAGTATTCATAATCTGTATTTTTAACATCGTTACAGCTTTTGTGTCTTAACACAATAATTTCTACTTCAGGTAGAAGCTCTCTAGCAAGTCGAGCATGGCGTTTGCCGATACTCCCAAGACTAACAATCAAAAGTCGTTTAATCATAAAATACTGTCACAAAAATAAGATTGACATAAATATTATTTAGTAAGAAAACTTTTCAAAACATTTAGTCCAATCGTCCCACTCTTTTCTGGGTGAAACTGACATCCAAATATATTATCTTTATTTATGCTTGCTGAAATAGGTATGCCACCATAATAGCAATCTGCAAGTCTATACTCTTGAACAGTTGGGTTTACCATAAATGAATGAACAAAATATACAGCATCACCTGGACTAACTTTATCTAACAGAGTGCCGTTCCAATCCTGACGACCATCGGGTAGCTCTAAAGAATTCCAACCTATGTGGGGAATCTTTTGTGGATGACCATCAACAGTAGTTGAAGGTATAGGTATAACCTTTCCAGGAATTAAACCAAGACCTTGATTCACTCCAAACTCTTCACTTTCATCAAGTAACATCTGCATGCCTAAACAAATACCTAATAACGGGGCTTCTTTGGCAGCAACTTCTCGAACAACATCATCAAGACCATTTCGACGAAGTTCTATCATACCATTAGCAAAAGCACCTACTCCTGGTAATACAACTCGAGAAGCAGCAAGTATTTCTTTAGGATCAGATGTGACTCGAACTTCAGCACCGCAATGTTCCAAGCCACGTGCCACACTAAGCAAATTTCCCATGCCATAATCTATTATGGCAACATCATGTTTACTCATAATTTCTTACTTCAATTCCTGCATTTTTTGCTTCTTTACGAATATCATTAACTGATGCACGTTTATAGTGTAGTATATCTGCCATAGCCACTGCATCAGCTTCCCCTTGCTTAATAGCTTCTATCATATCTTCAGGTTGTCCCATGCCACCACTTGCAATAACTGGAACTGCTACTTCTTGTGTAACTGCATGAATCAATGGAATATCGAAACCTTTACGTGTTCCTTCTCTATCAACAGAAGTAAGAAGAATTTCTCCCGCTCCTAGTGCGACACCTTGTTTAGCCCATTCAATTACATCTTTGCCTGTACGCTCACGTCCATTATCAGTTAGTACCTCCCACTGACTGTCGCCAATTTGTTTAGCTTCAATAGAAAGAACCATACATTGGCTACCAAAACGTTGAGCAATTTCACTAATTAGATTTGGATTTTCTACAGCAGCAGTATTTACTGCGACTTTATCTGCACCAGACCTAAGCAATTTTGTTGCATCATCAACAGAACGAATTCCACCACCTACAGTAATTGGAATAAAAATATCTTGAGCTGTAGATCGGACAATATCAGCTAAACTATTACGACCATAAAGACTTGCGACACAATCCATGTATATTAATTCATCAGCACCTTGTTCATAGTAACGAAGTGCGTGTTCATTTGGAGAACCAATTACACGCAGCCCTTCAAGATGAACACCTTTTATAAGGTTTGGACCTTTTATATCTAGCCGTGCGATAAGACGAATATTTCTCATATTTTTAACTTTTTTCGGTTTCACGCCAAACTGTTTGTCGTAATTTCCATTCGCCACCTTCATTCAACCAGAGATGTGGAGAACGAAACTTGTCAGTTAGTAAACGAAAGTATTCTCTGTCCATAATAGGTTGTTCAAACATCTTACTCGCTTCCGGAAACTCTTTATCTGTAAGACTTAAATAGCTGAAAATTTCATCTGCAAAGCGTTCAGGAAATTCAAGATCAAAACGTTTAACAAGAGCAACACCCTCTTCACGATTAATATCGCCAGAGCGAATTTCCTGCGCAGCATCATAGGTTGCTCTACCAAGACCAAACTTAATACCAGTAGTATAATAATGAAAATCATCAATACGATCATCAATGCTGTTATATTTACTATATGTACCCGGTGTACGTTCTGGTGATGCTTCAAATCCCCCATGCTCAACAGCATAGTAATAACAACTCTGTGGGTGCCATTTATGGTAATAACCCAAATAATGTACTTCTACATTTTTTTCAGCTAGTTGATTCGGGTTTGCAGGCAGGTAAGGTTGAAGATCATTTTGATCAATTCCAAATTGACTTTTAAGATCATTTACTGAAACGCCACCGAGATAAATTTTTGATTGATCTTCAGATGAAAAATAAGACCAATCACGTTGTGCACTATCCGCGTCAACACTTGGATTTCCATACTCAGCTTCATTCTCACCATAGAAGACGAGAGGAATATTAAAGAGTAAAGCCATTTTTGGAGCTAACGCCTTTTGGCCAAACATAAATGCTTGAAACGGATGAAAAAGCAATTCTGTTGATAGCCGAGTCAACAATCGATGCACTCGACCATTAGGTGTCATGAGATAATTATCATGCCCCGCATGTATCCAAGATTGAAAATTTTTCCAGCCCCAGTCAGTGTAGACATGAGGAGCCCATGTTACAGTAAGAGGATGCATTCCATATTTTGTTTTAAGTATGTGAGAAGCATAAAAGCTATCTTTTCCTCCAGAACCCGGCACTATACAGTCATAACTTCCATCATTTTTTCGATGTTTGTCACAAAGCTCACGTAGTTGTCGATCTCGTTCTTTCCAATCTATTTCATTTTTTTTACGTTCAGTATAATTGCATGCGTCACAAACCCCATTTTCATCAAAATGGATAGTTGCTTTCTTTGATTTCTCTGTGTGCTTATATTCTACTGCTGAATTAGGGCGTTGATTAGATATAATACATTTTTTACAAAACTTTATATCTTTTGGCAAACCATAAAAAGCCTCTGTACTTTCTGATTTGATTTTATACTTTGATAAATCAACAGCTTGTGGGGTACGAATAATATCCAAAGGTGGCCTCTCTCTCTTTTTATTTATTTGGTGAATGTTTCAATTGTGCTCGCTCCAAATCATCTGGACGTCCAACATCCAGCCAAGGTTCGTGCATCGGATATACGATTGTGCGTTCATTTTGTTCTTGCATGCGGTTAAATAGAGAGGGCATATCGCAGTGTTCACCGACGTCTAAAGTATTTAGAACCTCAGGTTCTAATACATAGACACCAGCATTTATATGACTACGAGAAATAGGTTTTTCCTCAAATCCAACAATATCAACTCCGTCAATACAAACCACACCAAATGGATGTTGCCACTCATGGAGTTGAACCGCCATTGTTGCAGCTGCCTGATGTAAACAATGAAAATCAAGTAACTCTCCATAGTTAATGTCGGTAAGTACATCTCCATTAGTTACTAAAAAAGAATCCTCAGGAACTGGATTCATAAGTCCTAAAGCACCAGCAGTTCCCAGAGGAGATTCTTCGTTCAAGTACTCAATATTTACACTCCACTTACTGCCATTACCAAAATATTCTTTAACCATGTCACCTAGATAAAAAACAGCAATAACAAAATTATGAATTCCTTGAGACTTTGCTCGTTCAATAATATGCTCTAATATAGGTTTACTGCCTACCTTTAACAGTGGTTTAGGACAGTTTTCTGTATGAGGACGTAAACGTGTTCCCTTTCCTCCAGCCATAATTACCATAGCGTTAGAACGTTCACTGGGAATCATCAACTCATCCCAAAGGTGCAAACCTACTGCATGACGTTCATCATCAACAACCGGTAACTGATGAATTCCATTTGCTCGCATGAGTTGAAGAATAGTTTCTTTACCTAATCCTTGAGGTACAACTAAAGGATCACTGTAAATTATTGTCTTGATTGAACTTTCAAGATCTAAACCTCGCAACAAACCTCGACGAATATCACCATCTGTAAGTGTCCCAATCAATGTATTATCAGATGATACTACAAGTGTTATCTGTAGCCCTGAACCATTAAGGTTTTTAATAGCATCTTGTAAAGTAGCATCGGCATGAAGCAATGATTTTTTCCAAATTTCAGTGGATTCTATAGTATCTTTATTTATCACAACATTTACTTTATCTAGTTATAAAAATTAAAATTATTCAACATCGATAATCATGAAATCTTTTTTTTAAAATATTATCCAGTGGATGCTTTTGTAATACTTCTACAATTTTTTCACTCGCCCCACCTTCACCATATGGATTTATAACTGTTTTGAGTGAAGCCTGAAAATCAGTAGAATAAAGCTTTTGTATTGCAGTAGAAATGGATTGACGATCTGGCTCGCAATCGATTACGCTTTTTGCTTTAAGTCTTCCTCGTTGTCGATCTCCAATATTTATCGTTCCTTTAGCAAAGCTCGGAGCTTCAATCAATCCACTTGAAGAATTACCAACCACAGCATCCACATAGTTAATACAAGAAAGATACCGTAATTGGCCTAAAGAAGTAAAAGCAACTGCATTACTATTTTTTTCCACATAAGTATTAATCATTTTAATTAAAATTCGACTGTCTGTATCAGCATTTGGCATCGTAAAAATTAGATTAGTATCTTCAAGGTTATCTAATGCCATCAATAATTCTGACATTTGTTGACAAGAAGTTTGATTCTCTAAAGTAACAGGATGAAATGTAATAAGAAGATTTTTATTTGCTAATTTAAAATCTAACGCAATTTCTAATGCAAAACGATCGAGTAAATTTAATTTTTTGATGTTATCAGTGCCCAGACCACCAACTAAAAATATATGATTAGGATCTTCACCTAACTGAATAACTCGGTCGCGATATTCGTCTGCTGCAACAAAATGTAGATGTGACATTTTAGTTATTGAATGTCGTATAGATTCATCAAATGCTCCTTCCGTTGTTTCTCCCCCATGTAAATGAGCGACCGGGATACGAGAAATCAGTGCTGATGCAACTGCGGAGAAAATTTCAAATCTATCCCCTAAAGCCAATAACAAATCTGGCTTAAATTGCTGAAAAACATCACCAAAACCTATAAGACCTAATCCCATAGATTTACTTAAACCAGCAGGTGTATCTGAACTAAGAAGCATTTCAACTTTATGGTTGATAATAAACCCATCATTTTCAATCTCTTTGTATGTTAAGCCAAACTCAGGAGATAAATGCATACCTGTGACAATTATCTGAAGCTCAAGATCTTTTGCATCTTTTATTCCTTGCATGACCCAGCGTAACAATCCATATTCAGCACGAGTACCAGTTACAACACAAATTTTCTTGGTCACAACTCTATAATCTCATCAACTGAAAAATCTCGAAGAGCTATATTCCCAAGTATTTCATCCCATTGCATAGGTGATATTCCATTTCCAGGCCGTTTTACAGTTAAATTTTCTTCTGTAAATATTTCTCCTTTACAGATATCAGATGCTGCTACTATTGATTTTCGAGCAATCGAGATATTTTTTATTTCACTCTGACTAGGACGTTTAATACCATCTCCAAGAGCTTGTTCAATATTTCGAATTGACTTAACCATTGCTTTTAATTCATCAGGCTCTAAGCTAGCTTTTTGATCAGGTCCAGGTAGTTGGCGATCAAGAGTAAAATGTTTTTCAATAACTGAGGCTCCTAATGATACGGCAGCAATAGCAACTTCAATACCTTGAGTGTGATCTGAATAGCCAACCTTTACCCCGAAGGTATCACCTATACTACACATTGCTTTTAAATTTACATCATGCATTGGTGTTGGATACTCAGTATTACAGTGAAGCACTGTAAGTTGCTGCCTCTCTACTCCGTTTTTTATCAATACATTCAAAGCCGCCTCTATTTCGTCTAACGTCGCCATACCTGTTGAAAGAATAACAGGCTTATTGTAGTTAGCTATGTGACGAAGGTAAGGTAAGTTAGTTATTTCTCCCGAAGGAATTTTAAATAGCTCAAGTCCTAATGACACCAGAAAATCAATACTTTGAATATCAAAACCTGTTGAAAAAAAACCTATACCACTATTACTGCAATGCTTAATAAGCTCTTCATGCATTTCATATGTAAGTTCTAGACGCTGAAGCATCTCAAACTGTGATTCACTTTTGTTAGTTGTCTGATTTTGATATTCAGCTTTATTTGCGTATTTTGTCGCAAGTCGTTCAGCACTAAAAGTTTGAAATTTTACTAGATCAGCACCTGCTTCCGCCGCCACATCAATTAAACGACGTGCTAAATCCAAATCACCATTATGATTGACACCGGCCTCAGCTATTATTAAGGTTTTCATAATGCTACCTTTATTTGGGGTACTTGTGTTCTTGCATCACAATCGGTAACAACTTTCTGTCCCATTCCAATAACGCTGTGTTCTCCTACATTTATGCCCTCACGTACTAAACTTCCACTTCCGATAAATGTTCCAAGACCAATATTAGCGGTACCATTTATAATCGCACCGGTAGAAATATGGCTATGTTCATTTACTACTGCGTCATGTTCAACTAACGCCTGACTATTGATAATACAATTATCGCCTACTACTGCACCGGCATTAAGTATGGCACCATGTAATATAATAGTTCCAATACCAACAGCAGCATGATTTGAAACATAGGCTTTTGGGGATATCACTGTAGGTAAACTGAAACCATATTGTTGTAATAATTTAAATAAACGAATTCTTGGTTCTGAAGTTTTAATTTGACCTATTGTAATTAGTGCATTTGAACTTTTATTCAACAATGCAGGCAAATCTGCATCACTTCCGAGAACAGGGTAACCAAATATTGAATTGCCGACTTCGCTTTCCTTACCTACCAATCCTATTATATTAAAACGTCCTTCCTGTTCGATGACATCAATACAAGATTTTGCATGACCACCAGCACCAACTAGCAAAATAGATTCTAGTGTCACTCTGATACTTCCATCATTAGTTGAGGGCTGCTCGGTAAATTTATTAGGCGGCGTACCAATGATTCAGCAACGGGTAAATTCATAGATTGACATTTTTGATATGGTTTTAATTTATTTAACAAAGTCCAAACTGGCCTTGTCATCAATCCAGCATCATTGGTAGCGGTTAATACTTCATCGCGCTGACTTTCGACTGATTCGTCCAATATAAGTGTTTGTAACCAATAGTTACTACTACTTTTATTTGGTTCTGAAATAATTTGCATTCCCGCTACTACTGAGAAAGCTTCTTGGTAGCGTTTGTGTAAATTTCGTTTGGCTTCTAAAAATACAGGTAATTGTTCTAGCTGAGCGCAACCCAATGCTGCATTTAAATTTGGTAATCGATAATTATAACCAATTTCATTATGTACATATTCCCAACGATGCTGTTCTTTAGCCGTAGTAGTTAAATATTTTGCTTTTTTTGCCAACTCTATATCATTTGTGAGGATAGCTCCCCCACCCCCAGTAGTTATAGTCTTATTACCATTAAAACTAAGAGTCCCCATTGCTCCAAAAGTACCAGTGTGTTGACCATTAACTGTACTACCAAGAGATTCAGCAGCATCTTCGATTAAAACCAAATGAAAGTCTCGAGCAATAGCCAATAACCCATCAATATCTACTGGATGGCCAAAAGTATGCATGGGAACTAATGCGCGAATAACGCAACCCGTTTTACGGTTTACACATTGTTTGTCACGAATTTCTGTAATATCAACAAGATATCTTCGTAGAACATATGAATCCATACCAAGGGTATTAATATCACTTTCTACAAAATGTGGCTGAGCTCCACAATAGGCAACTGCATTTGCAGTTGCAACAAAAGTCAAAGCAGGTATAAGAACCTCATCACCCTGTTTCACACCTGCTAACAACAAAGATACATGTAATGCAGCTGTTCCATTTACAACAGCTACTGCATATTTTGCCCCTGTATAATTTACAAGATCTGTTTCAAAACGATCTACAAATTTTCCAACAGAAGAAACAAAAGTAGAATCAATACATTCATTTAAGTATTTCTTCTCATTACCATTAAAGTAAGGTTCATGTAATCCCACAGGAGCTGAACCAACTACTCTTCTAATTGCATCAACAACATGCAATGACAGTGATGATGTTTGTTTATCGTTCAAAGATTATAAATATCAGTTTTATATGTAATCAAATTTTTCGGATCACTAAACCAGGTGGCTGTTTCTATCAATCCGCGACGAAAACCTTCTAACCCACCATACTCTGGTTGCCATCCCAATAATTCACGAGCTTTATCATTAGAAGACCACAATCTCTCTACTTCACTTTTTTCTGGTCGTAACCTTTGTTCATCTGTTTCAAATTCAACATCAACTCCCATTACTTCAGCAATTGTATGGGCAGTATCACCAATCGAAATTTCAAAATTACTGCCAATATTGATCACATCGCCAATACCTAAATCACTCTCAAGGGCCGCAATAAAACCTTTAACGGTATCTGTAACATAGTTAAAGTCTCGAGTAGGAAGTACCGCACCCAACTTTATTTTTTGTTTACCATTTGCTAATTGCGTGATAATTGTAGGTATGACTGCTCGTGCCGACTGTCGTGGCCCATAAGTATTAAATGGACGCAAAACAGTTACTGGTGTATCAAATGATTTATGAAATGAAAGCGCTATCTGATCTGCACCAATCTTGCTTGCTGAATACGGTGACTGACCTTGCAAAGGATGCTCTTCTGTAATTGGGACAAATTGAGCAGTCCCATAAACTTCACTAGTTGAAGTATGAACCACTTTACTTATTCCAAGATCACGGGCGGCCTGTACAACATTTAGAGTACCTTTAATATTTGTATCTACATATGTATCAGGTGAATGGTAAGAAAATGGTATCGCAATCAGTGCAGCCAAATGTAATACAGCATCACAATCTTTCATGGCTGTACGTACACCATTTGGATCTCTTATATCTCCAGTAAAAACCTCAAATTTTCCTTTTACATCATCTGCACAATGATCTAACCAACCCCAAGAATTAAATGAGTTGTATAGCACGAAGGCTCGTACATCATAGCCAGCGCGTACTAAAGCTTCGGTAAGATGTGAACCGATAAAACCTTCTGAACCAGTGACTAAAATTTTCTTAAATCTTGATTTCATATTTTATAATCTTTCTGGCAAACACATCCGAGTTGCATTTGCGTAATAAACATAACCTGAGAAGTTTATTTCTAACTAACTCGAAGTAACTCCTTAGGTGTACCTTTTTCTACTACTCTTCCATTTTCAAGCCTATATAAATAATCACAATGCTCAACTGTTGAAAACCTGTGTGCCACAATTATAATTGTCTTACTGCCATGCAAAGCTGTAACAGCTTCCATTACACCACTTTCAGTTATAGTATCAAGTGCACTAGTAGCTTCATCGAGTACTAACACATCTGGATCGTAATACAGAGCTCGAGCAATACCAATCCTCTGGCGTTGCCCACCTGAAAGTCGAATACCTCTCTCACCCACCATGGTTTCCATTCCATTAGTCAGACTATCAACATATTCATCAAGTTGTGCAGCGTGTATAGCCTGCTTTACAGCTGCATTATCTATCTGATCTTCAGGTAAACCAAAAGCAATATTACGACGTAGTGTATCGTCTGTAAGATAAATAGATTGTGGAACGTAGCCAATCTGATCTTGCCATGATCTCAGATTTATCTGAATATCTTGTCCATCAACCAACACTTGACCTAAGTTAGGTGACAACAGCCCCATAATAATATCAATGCTTGTACTTTTTCCTGAGCCACTCTGGCCAATTAAGCCTACAGACTTACCCTGCTGTATTTTAATATTAACGTTAACAAGTGCAGAAGTATCTGACTCAGGATAGTTATAAGTAATATCCGATAGACAAATATCTTTTAATAATGCTATTGGGTATTTATCCGTTATTGAAGCATTATCCAATCTAACCGGCGAAAGTTGAAAGTCTTCGAAAAGATGGTTAATTGCTGGGAGACCGTAACGCAATGATTGTATAGCATTTAATATTCGGTTAACTGAAGGCATCATTCTAAATGCAGCAATCGCAAAAAGTCCCATTGTTGGCACTATACTGGATACTTTTTGTCCTTGAGCCATCATAATCAATACCAGTAATACGAGTCCTGTTACAGCAAGTAACTCTAACCATAAACGAGGTAGTTTTTGAAGTACCTCAAGAAACTGAGACATTTGAGCACTCTTACTGTTGTGTTCAAAAAATCTCATAAGAAAATCATCTTCTCGACCAAGTAATTTTACATCTTTGACACCACCCAACCCTTGGTGTAAATGTTGAATTCGTTGACCGTCATGGAATTGTCGCATTTCACCCCATCGTGTTATGCGTGTACGCATACTTTGATAAAAACCCCAGGCTGCAATCAGAAGCACCGAAAATACAATTAAAGTTCCAATCGGTTCAACCATTATTAACAAAATCATAATACCTAACAAAACTAAAATTTCAGCACAAAGAATCAACACAGGATTAACACCATAATTTATGAAATGAGAAACTTCACCTGTAATGTTACGAATTAGTTCTGCCGAATTACGCTGTAAGTGAAAGGTATAAGGCTGATGAATATAAATAGTAAAAAGTCTTTGAGAAAGCTCTTTCAATAATCCAACAGAAAAGTAAGCCTGCTTCCATGCAAGGAAAGCCAGATATATATTTTTAACAAAATATACCCCTATTAAAACGATCATTATGATCTGAATCTGTTTCTCATAGCTTGGGTTACCTAAAAAGGCAAGAACAGGCTGTATTTCTGGATATCTAGAAGCTAAGTTATCTTCTACTAATAGCGCCATTACAGGAAGCAACAAACCTACCCCTAATATTTCAAAAAACGTACCTATTATGATAAATCCCAATAGTATTACCGCAGTTCGACGTTTTTCAGAAGTAAGTAGATTATTGATTTTTGTAACGGGATTACTCACTACTAATAGAGACCTCATAACCATGTTTCTTTAAAAGAGCATGTTGCTTTGCTTGTTCAAGATCGTTCATCACCATTTCTTTACACATCTCTTGAACTGTAATTTCAGGTACCCACCCTAATTTTTCTTTTGCCTTAGAAGGATCACCAAGTAGTGTTTCAACTTCTGTTGGTCGGAAGTAACGTGGATCGATACGGAAAATTATGTCGTTTGCTTTTAGTATCGATTGCTCAGTTTTAAGTGCAGGAGAAGACGCATCGATGCTACCGGTCTCTTCAACTCCCTTACCCTGCCAATTAATGTTAATTCCTAATTCATTAGCTGACATTTCAATAAATTGTCGTACGCTGTATTGCTTACCAGTAGCAATAACAAAATCATCAGGTTGCTCTTGTTGAAGCATCATCCATTGCATACGAACATAATCTTTAGCATGCCCCCAATCACGTAAAGCATCAATATTTCCCATGTAGAGACACTCTTCTAAACCTTGACTAATATTTGCGAGTCCTCGTGTAATTTTACGCGTTACGAAGGTTTCACCTCGACGTGGACTTTCATGATTGAAGAGGATGCCGTTACAAGCATACATGCCATATGCTTCACGGTAATTCACAACAATCCAATATGCATACTGCTTAGCAACGGCATACGGGCTGCGCGGGTAAAATGGTGTTGTTTCCTTTTGTGGTGTCTCTTGTACTAGCCCAAAAAGCTCCGAAGTACTGGCTTGATAAAATCGTGTTTTCTTTTCTAAACCTAAAATCCTAACTGCTTCGAGTAGCCTTAAAGTACCATTAGCAACTACGTCAGCTGTATATTCAGGACTTTCAAAACTCACTGCTACATGGCTTTGTGCTGCAAGATTATAAATTTCATCTGGTTGAGTTTCTTGCAGAATACGTACAAGGTTACTCGTATCGGTTAGATCACCATAATGAAGTTTAAAATGTGCATTTTTAAGATGTGGATCCTGATAAATATGATCTACACGTTCTGTATTAAATGAGCTGGCACGTCGTTTGATACCATGAACGATATAACCTTTTTCAAGAAGAAACTCGGCAAGATATGAACCATCTTGTCCGGTTATTCCTGTTATAAGTGCAACTTTTTGTTTTGTTTTATTTTCAGTCATGGGTCTTCAACTATTATTTTTTAAAAAATCTTGATAAGCCAAAGTAAGGCCATCTTCTAAATTGACTTTTGCTTGCCAGCCTAAATTATTCAGACGAGTACTATCCATCAATTTTCGATGAGTACCATCTGGTTTAGAGCTATCAAATTCAATATTTCCTTCATAGCCAACTACTTCAGCAATCGTTTTAGCAAGTTCAGCAATTGTTAGATCATGTCCAACACCAACATTAATGTGACTAAGCATAGACTGGGTATGTTTAACATAAGTGTCTTTATCAAGATTCATTACATATACCGATGCGGCGGCCATATCATCAACATAAAGAAATTCTCTTCGTGGAGCCCCTGTTCCCCAAATAAAAATACTAGGAGAATTATTTATTTTTGATTCATGAAAGCGACGAATTAAAGCAGGTATAACGTGTGAATTTTCAGGATGGTAATTATCACCCTCACCATATAGGTTTGTGGGCATCACACTTCGATAATCAACACCATGAGTTTCACCATATTGACGGTTAAAACTTTCACAAAGTTTAATACCTGCAATTTTTGCTATCGCATAAGGTTCATTGGTTGGTTCAAGAGTACCTGTAAGAAGTACATCTTCGCGCATTGGTTGCTGTGCGAGTTTAGGATATATACAACTCGAACCTAAAAACAATAATTTCTTAACATTATTATTAAAAGCGGCATCAATAATATTCGCTTCTATCATCATATTCTGATAAATAAATTCCGCAGGGTAAGTATTGTTAGCATGTATACCGCCAACCTTTGCTGCGGCAAGATAAATTTGGTCAGGTTTTTCAGTTCCAATAAAAGAGCGAACATCAGCTTGGTTAGTCAGGTCAAGTTCGGCATGAGTCCGCGTGATAATATTAGTTTGGCCTTGAGCTTTAAGGGTTCTAATAATTGCTGAGCCAACCATGCCTCGGTGGCCTGCGATATATATTTTTGGTTGATTTGTCATTTAATATTTTTGTAATTTAATTTAGTGCTTTAAAGACGCTACCGCCCTACCGTGCATAAATGCAAGTATAAGGATAGTTATGTCATCCTATTTAGATGACTGGATTCCGGCTGAAAGATTGTCGGAATGACGTTACGTTCTATGCTATTTCAAGCTCATGCACACTCAATGTTACTTGAGTATTTTTTCCTACAATATCCAGTAAAACAGAAACACGTTCTGTACTTTTCATTTTTTGGTAAATAGCTTTGTGACCTTCAAAAGGCCCATCAACAATGTCTACTTTATCGCCCTGTTTTAATTCTTTCTTCTCAAACGATTGCAAACCAAATTCGTTTTCG
>Ga0316208_1001034_pt1 | contig 28464 bp, 33 predicted proteins | sample 3monopyrite_MG_FD_204944 | JGI IMG/M metagenome (GOLD analysis project Ga0316208, IMG submission 204944) | Microbial mat bacterial communities from mineral coupon in-situ incubated in ocean water Damariscotta River, Maine, United States -... | ecosystem: Environmental > Aquatic > Marine >... | reverse complement strand
AAAAACGCCTTGAGGCAGAAATGGTGGGCTCAGGCATCAAGAAGAATTGGAAAGTGTGTGTCGTTGAAGGGCCCGGCGACAAATAGCCCAGAGAAGACACTTTAGGTGCGTCTGCTACATAATACCGCGAATTTACGGCAAGAAAAATCCCATGCTCACCTCCCAAATAAATTCAAACGGAACGTCAAATCACTACCGAGTTTCATGGGCGATAGATATTGAGGCCTACAACCCAGAAGAGGCGGCCAAACAATCGCGCCACTTTCAAGTCAAACACCATACCTCCGCAGTAGTAACCGACGTCGCTGCAAAGGACCGTGAAATTACCAGAGTAGATTTTGATTAAACTAACTAGACAGGTTGCAAATAATCACAAACTGAGGAACCACGCATGCCGAACGCAGCAGAAATCCTAAAAGCCGCTTCACAATCTATGGATGGCTGGATAGACCCAGAACAACTTGCGGAAAAAATTGAACGTGGCGCACCTTTTTGCGAAGTCAGCAATCAGCTTTGCAGTATGCTCGGCGCGGAAGAGCCAGAAGAAATCAGGGCTGGCCTATGCCGGAGACATTTGGCACCTGAACAAACATATCCCATACCTTTATGACGTCGAAGCGAAATGGAACAGCATGGAAGAATACTGGACCGTCGAAATCTGGAATTCTGACGGCGAAAAGTACAATGCCGCGAGCCAGAATATGGGCAAAGCATTACTGGCCTCCATTGTTCGCTACCACGCTCAAAAATTTGCCGAAGTATAATTTACAAAAACATTACGCAGCAAATACGATTGCGGCAAAGCAACAACCCAAAACTTTAGATGCCACTGCATCCTTAAAACACTCGCCAATAAACTAGGAAATCCATAAAAAAAGGATCAAATCCAATGGCACAAGCACCGCAGGAATGCATCCGCTGGGGACCAACAACCGAAGACGTCCCAGACATTCACCAATTTCGATATCAGGACTGGGCTCGGCAACATCCAGAACGAGCTAAATTCTACAGACTGTTCGAAAAAACTTCCAAATCAAAACTATACCAAGCCGCTCTTCATCTGGCCGCCCTCGCCACAGGCCAATATGACGCAGCTATGGCCGACGGCGATGCCGAGCGTCGCCTCATCGATGAGCTGAAAACGCTCGCCGAAAACTAACACCGCGAGCACCAGGTTTCTCAAAACACTTTGCAAAGATACTTGCGTAAAAAAACAAAAAACAGGAAACTCACCTCAAAGAAATGAAACGATGATTTTATATTTGCTCGACAGATTGGCTTACAAACGCCGCCATAAAGCGCTTCTCAAGGAGATCGGCGACCTCGCGGCTGCATCAACGCCAGCAACAGCAGACAAAGACCTCGATAAACTTATCGACCTCATCGTCAAACACCAAGAAATGAAATCCTGGTACCCAAAACACCAAGACGTATACATCAATCATTTTCAGAAAATCGTCGATCGCTACAATGAAACCCGTGTAGCCTACGACCCATCAGATACATCGCCGGCGGCCCTCAATGACCCATTCTACAAATAAATCCGACTTGAAAATGCAGACACAGTTTCTTTCATCTGACGATCAAAGGTTTTCGTCTCTGCAACCAGCCCACGTACAGCAACCCGCTGTACAAACTCCCGACCAGGAAATAATCGACTATGTCCCTGCTCCTGAGAAGCAGCGCTCGCTCCTAGCGACCGCCCTCCTGAAGATTGGCAAGTTTTTCGTCGATTTGATTGCCCTACCGTTCATTCTGATCCGCGTGTTCCTTGAACAGCTGTTCATCGCTGCACCCCACGCAATCCTGCACTTCGTCGTGCAACTATCCCTAAAGCTTTCCGGCCTCGTGGTCGGCGCCACAGTCGTGTACGCAATTGGCTATCTAGGATATGCCATCTATGTTACAGAAACCTATGCTCAAGCCTTTACGATGTGGGGCAATGAAGCAGCTGAATTCTGGGCTGCACTCAAAGACTTTTCACTCAGAATCTGATCACGCCTGGTCGGTGATATAGATCGACCAATTTTTACCTCGATCAGCAAAAATAATCCCTTTCCGCTGAAAGAAATCCTCAACCTTTTGCTTCATCGCATCTGAAACAATATCTTCTTTCTCTTCGAGATTTTGCACAGTAGCTCTGCTAATTCCTACCATCTTCGCAAATGTCTCACGACTTAGCCGTCCCAGTATAACGCGGCCAGCCTCTACCTGTTTTCCCCGCATACTACCCTCTTATGCCTCTGCCGCCTCAGCATCCTTAAACTCATCGCCCGCTTTTCGAATATCTTCAACCATCTGCGCGTGAAACTTCTCTCTACCAACCTCATGCGCCGCCAAAAAGGCCGCCATAATCAACGCACCACAAATTGCCGGAAAAACCACTCCCCACACGCGATGCCAGCGCTTCCGCGGCCTTTCCCGGTTCCGTAGCGCAGCAGCTACTTCAAACCCCAAAAACAATGTCATGATAACCACAGTCGTGACAAAGCCTGGCGCCTCCATAAAACCGTCGACCACAAAATCCATTTCCAACTCCCAGCTCCTTATCTTGCCATCTCGGCTTCTTTTGCGGCATATCGCTGCCTAGCTTGATATTGACTTATATCCTGATCTCTAAACTCACTGGCAACCCGATTATAAGCCTCGCTATTGCGCAGATCGCCCACCATCGGCACCGGCTCTATCAAATCGTTGGACTTAACATCCACGCGGTGCGCTTTCAGGATCCGAACACCGTTTTTTTCCTTGTCAACGAACCGATTAATATCCTGAGAAACCACATACATCATACGCGTGGCCTTTTCTTCACTCAGACCCGAGGCAAGCACAATTTCACCCCTCATCACCTTGTCTTCCTTCGACGCCAAACACCAATCGACAACAACGACAACTGCTTTTCCTTTTCGGGCTGGCTTATCCTCACCCAGCACAGCGGCCAGGTTAAACCTAGATAACCTCGCGAAGTCCTTTGAACTACCTCCAAGCAAACTATCCCCGGCCCGTTCCTCCAGCGATTTAGCAAAATCAGCTAAAATCCCCTTTGATCGCTCGTTACCCGCCATACGCCTCAAGACATCTTGTTCGCGCGATAAGTCGCCGAACACAGGCAAGCCAATATCATGCTGCATCTCACGTCCTGCCTGAATGGCCTTCCCAAATAACTTGTCCGCCCCAACAACGTGTTCACGTGTTTCAAACAACATTCCGGAACTCTCCATACCCTCCGAAAGACTCCCAACAGCCAGATATATAGGCTTTTCCCTCACAACATTCGTTGAAACAAAATCGAAAAAAAGCTCCGGCCCCCTCGCTACACTGCCATAAACAGCATCTGCTTCCGCTTTAGACAAGGCCGCTGCAACTACCACACAAGATTTGCCTTTGACCAGCCAACCGAAGTCTTTATCAAAGCGCTCTACCTTGGTCACCATTACGACAGCCTCACCGGCCGTACGTCGCAACACACCTTTTTTGACTGCCTTTAGCCGTCCCACATCGATGCCATCTTCACCAAGTTGAACCTCAACCTGCTTCAATACACCTGGCGCGTCAGACAGTGACGCATAAATCTCATCTTTAAGCTTATTCTGCGATACAATTGCCAAGATTGCCTCCAACCAACACTACGCGAATTAATAGTTTCTCAAATTAGTTATAGATTTTCTTCAAAAATTTCCATATCTTTTTATCATGTTTCTCAAATTTTAAGGTAGGCGCATGTCAGCAAATATAAAGCAAAGTGTCAAAAATACCCTGCTGAGCGCTCACAATCTGGTGCTTGCGATAAATCACACCGGCTTATTGGAGACCCTAAGTAACTGCCACTACCAGCTTCCCAAGGCCTACAAACTCGCAGCACACTACCTCGCTGATTTTTCAATCACGCAATCACCAGCCACAGCGCACCGATTTGCTGCAGCAACCGCTAGGGCCTCTGTAAAATTCAGCAACACCAACGCACTACCCAATCTTATCTGCAGAACAATCGTAGACGACTTTTTAATTCATGAAGCCTCAGCAGCACACTTGTACCTACACCACGGGCGACCGGACCCGCTTCGTACCCAATCTATCGACAAAATCATTTCTCCCACAGAACTCCCACCTTCCATGCTTCTAAAGAACCAATCTGAAATACTTGAAACAATCACCGCGCTCACACCCCAATCCCTATTTGCGATCGCTGCCGACAAACATTCAGAGCTAGCTCCCCAACAACTCACGACCGTACAGACAATTCTTCAATACACCGACAGCACCTTTGCAATCTGCGCTTAAACAACGAACAAAAAAGTTGGATTTTCCTGAAACCCTCCTACAACTTTAAAAAATCGGAGGCACACAATGAAAAAACTCGCAATTCTTACAGTCTTTGCTCTCGGCGCCTGTGCGCCAATGGCAACCAACACAGGCGTCTCGCCATCTCAGGGCAACTCGACCACACCAGCCGCCCTGAGCAAGCCAGCCGTCCCATCAATGACACTGGCAGAACTTAATAGCTCTGAAGAGCAGTCCAGGTACCTGTATATTATGGGCGTTATGGACTCTGTCGCCGCAGCCGGAACACTCGACCCACAAATATCGGCAACATACTTCCAACCGCGCTGTATGAACGGCTCAACAAACGGACAGGTATACGCCGCGATCAAAGACAGCGACCCTAAGCAAAAGGTGCATACACTTGTCGCCAACTATTTCAAATCACGTTGTGGAGCCTAGAGATGATGAACGCCTTTAAAACCGCTGCTGTCGCTGTATCGCTGTTGCTAACAACAACCACAACGGTTTCAGCCTCAGTGCCATCAGAAATGTTCCTCCGGATGACCGAGCAACACCAGCTTAGTTATACGGCAGGCATGATCACCGTCCTCAAAAGCTCAGACTATTTCTCTCAATGCGATGTCATGAAATCACCAAAGACGCTCACAAAGCGCCTCGCCGCCTATGTCAAAGCGACGCCTTCAGTCAACGGCAACCCAATGTTCGACACCCTAAAAGACTTTCTCGTACAGTCTTGCTAACGCTGCCTCCTGTATGGAGTACCCTGGGAGGCTTAACCGCCTCCCTTTTTTTGTGAAACTTTTCTTTGATTTTCTCAAAAATTACTATAACATTGAAAACATTCATTGATGTTCATGAATTTTTCCCAAGACTGCCTACCCAAAGGAGGGGCTCACGCCCCTCCTTTTCTTATTATTCCCTTACAAAACAAGTCCCTACGCCAAACACGATCTATTTCGGGTAATTTTCTCAAATTGTCCTATAACCTTCAAAAGCTACCAATAGATCGGACGGGATATGACTATACACACGCCTAGAGACGAAGCTTTATTGCCACTCGAAATTCTAGCAAACGTGCTTTTCGAGATAAGTCTGCACCACTCGTTCAAACTCATTCCAACTGGCAAAATGAGCGAAAACGGCATCGCCATCACCGACTGGGTGGCAAAGATAAAAGGCCGCCACATCCCCCTCTATAACGCCGACATGTCCCATGTGCTTCGCCCTATGATGCGCGATTTCATTATCAAAAAGACTTTCGAAGAAGAGCACAGAGACGGTATCGCTTTTCAAATCCAAATCGAAGATTATCTCTCTTCTGAATATGCCATCAGAGCTACAGAAATGACCGAAGAGCACCTGATGTTTGAAGTGGCCATCGAAGGTGACTGGCATCCAATGACCTCAGCAACCTTCGATGAACTCATTTCTTACGAAATGCTCAAAACTGCCGAAACATATGCGCTACTCCAAGAGTAGCCCCAAAACACACAACCCAAAATTAAGGCGATTTTAACAGAAAAAGGACGCCACCATGCGTTACCTGTTCTTCGCAATCACAGCCTTGATATTCACTCATACGGCTTTAGCATCGAGCGCGACATCTGCCCGCGAGATCCATAAAACATATAGCGAGCTCTCATCTCTCCCCCTACAGTCGAAGCTCTATCTCTCAACACCACTTGAATGCCTCGCGGCCACAATTTACTTTGAAGCCCAGCGCCAGGCCCCATCAGGCCAGTTCGCCGTCGCCTCTGTTGTTCTCAACAGAGCCCAACATCCTAATTTTCCACAAGAGATCTGCGGCGTCGTAAAACAAGGGTATCCGGCTGCAGGTAAACGTTGCCAATTCTCCTGGTACTGCGACGGCAAACCAGATCGGATCGCCAACACCAAAGTGTGGAAAAGGTGTCTACGGATCGCATACAGCGTACTCACTTCAGAATATTTTTCTGACCCGACGAGCGGCGCGCTTTTCTACCATGCTTCTTACGTCAAACCCTTCTGGGTTTCCGAAATGACCCCTACTGGGAAAATCGGCGACCATATCTTCTACACGAGCGTCCGTCTTCAACGCACGAATTCCCGTTAACACTACCTGTAGGAAGCCCACATGCTACTTAAACTGCTTCTGGTAATCAGTGTATACGCCCTCTTCGAAGCCCTCGCATGCTGGGAATTGTCGCGAACACGCAAAAATGCCCAGCGACCAACAGAAAAATAACCCACTCCATCAAGGCATTACGCCACCACCCCCTTTGACATTGCCAATGACCCTTATTTATGTCACTTTAGATGTCATTGGGAGAAGGAGATCAAAATGCCAACCGAAGGCGTCATCAAAAAAACTACGCAAAAAGGCGTTGCCTCATATAGTGTAAAAGGCAGAAAAAAAAGCAAGCATACCAAGCTAGTCACTTCGCCTAAGAAAACTGCCCGTAGCTTTCATCTGCAGATCCCAATGCCTCAGAACGTTGCTATCAAAGCAACCGAACTATTCGAAAACTACCACCTCACCCGAGAACGTTTAGCTGAATTGGCTAATATACCACTTCAGACACTTTCCCGCCCAAAGCGTCTCGAGAAAAGCATCAAAGCCCAAAACCAGTTACGGGACCTCGGGATCATACTACATCGCGTCGAACCATGGGCAGGTTCCGCCGATCAGGCCTACGCCTGGTTCGTCGGCGAGCCAATCCCAGCTTTTGGGGACCGTACACCAAAACAAGTATTTGGTGACCAAGATGGCCCCACAATCATCAATCGCTACCTAGATATCGTCGCAAACGGTGGTTATGCCTAATATCTTTACTGAAGGCGAATTCACCGTCATTCGGGCCCACAATCCCAACTGGGCCTGGGATCCGCTTTCAGGAGAAGGAGCCCGTCTAAACGGCGGACGTTTCAATTGGCCGGGCTTACCAGCCCTATATGTCTCACTCGACGTAGAAACCGCCATCATCGAGGCCCAACAATCCTTCGTCCGGAAAATCCAACCAATGACCCTTGTCCATTACGACCTGGTTACAGACGGCCTTGTCGATCTAACGGACAACACTGTCCAAGAGGAGTTTAACTTCTCCTCGGCCGATCTAGCTGACGCTTGGCTTATCAAATCAATGCGCAACATCCGCCCAGAACAATGGAAAATCATTTCCAACCTTCTCGAAATCGAAGGATTCTCAGGCGTAATCGCTCCCTCCTTCGCACCAGGTGCCTCAGGCAAAAACATCATACTCTTCGATTGGTCCGACGACGCCACTAAAAACGCGCGCATCACCCCAATCGACGACGACGGTCGCCTACCTACCAAAACCTAACCTCCCCAAAACAAAGACGGCCGGCGCCCGCCGTCCATTAAAAAAACACACCGTTTCAAAGTCCTGAACTCAAGCAAGTCAGGACCTACAAATGTCTCCAAATTACTCAGCTCAATATCTCGCTCTTAAGCAATTCTCCGACCGCCGCCTGAACGCAACGATCAAGCACAGCAAAACGCTGAATAAGCTTCTCAATGAATTTCGGGCCGATCGCAATATACCTCGCTACATGCAACAAATTCGCGAAGCTCAAGCACACCTGAACAAATCATTGTCAGGCTATGACTTTTCGCTTGAAGCTCTCAAATTTCTGTCCGGTGTCGAAGACCCAGACGCGCAGACACTCAAACCGCTCTTCGCCGAAATTGAACGCATCACGAGCCCGGACAAGCCCATCCGATCCCTCACTGCCGCTGAAGCAGCCCTCAGCGAAATAGGCGAACTTGAGGACTAATCCTCAGCACTCCTCCCCTCCGATCTTCAAACTATTCTAGGAAGCAACATGGCTCACAAAGCTCTCAAAACCTACACACTCGGCACAAACAAAAACCAACGCCGCCTATTTCTCTCAGGCGCCCTACTCGCCGTCACACATTTCACGCCAGGCACGCCATTCGTTGTAGACGCGAACGCCGCAACCAAGACCGTAACCATTTCAAAAACGGACATGGCATCCAGAAAGGTCTCCCACAAAAAAGACGTCCCCGTGCTCGACATCAACAACAGCACCCTTTCTGAGGTATTCCCCGAAGAACGGCGCGTCACAGTACGCTTCGACGAAAACAAGATTACTATCACCGCCAACCACGCCGACGCGGCGCTGATTGAACGTCTGACACGTCTCAAGGCTAAGCTTGCTAACAACGAACCGCTCGCAATTGGTTCAATTGCATCCGGCATCGGCACATTGGATGCCTCTTTCTGTGAAGGGCTCAATTCAGAAGGTATCAAAACGGAACTGTCCTTTGCAATCGAGTGCGATGAACAAACACTCAATCACAACGCAGAACGCAATCCCTCGTGGTCAAAAACCACAATCCCCATTGTCTCGCCACTTGAAGACGTTGACACAAGAGACCTTCCAAAAGTTGACATCGTCATCGCAGGCCTCCCCTGTACTGGTGCATCTGTGTCGGGCATATCGAAAAATAAACTCAAAAATCCAGAGGAACATAAACTGGCTGGCCACCTCGTTTATCCATTCCTAGAAACAATTTTTAAAGTGTCACCTTCCACTGTGGTCTTTGAGAACGTTCAAGGGTATTCCCGAACTGCATCGATGCAGTTGATCAGGCAAACCCTCGAGAACTGGGGTTATACTATCAAGGAAACCGTTCTTTACGGCCCCGACCACGGCGCCCTAGAAAAACGCAAACGCTTAGCCATGATAGCTACTTCGTGGGACGCTGACATCGATCTCGATTTCCAAAGCAATCCGGCTCCACAAACCAAACCCAAGAATGTTGGCGAAATCCTCGAACCCGATAACCAAACCGATCATCTTTATTCGGAAATGGCTTACCTCGATCGCAAACAGGAGCGAGACCAGGCGATCGGCAATGGCTTCCTAAACGTAGTCGTTGGCCCAGAAGCCGAAACCGTAAATCTCCTATCCGCCACTTACATGCGACGGCAATCGACCACCCCGAAATATCGGCACCCTACCGACCCAAAACTAAAGAGGCTGTTCACCCCTATTGAACACGCCCGGATCAAAACAGTGCCCGAAGCGTTCATCAAAGACATCGTGCCAACAAACGCCCACAAATATCTAGGCCAAGGCGTAATCTATAATGCCTTCAAAAACCTTGGCGTCCGCGTCGCCCATACACTGATCACTTTACGGCGTCGCAACTCGCTGCCATCACTTCCAAAACTAACCGAACGATCCTACCAGCCGACCTGCGAGACCCTGCGCCAATCTATGAAACCATGCTACCGATCCCTCGGCACATCCCTCGCTGCAGCTCTATCAACAATCAAACCAACTGCGCCCAGCTCCAGTCCGATGCCCCCCTCCGACGACCAATTCGCATTGTTCGCCTAACCTCAAGGAGCTCACCATGAATAAACGTCAACAACTGCTTCACAAGCAAGCCGTAGAACTTCTCGAAAACTCTCGCCTCACACAAGCCGAGCGCCTCTTTGTCTGCGATCACTATCTCGAGACTGCGACCGGTCAAAATGCTCTCGCCTCAGCACATTTTACCCCTTATGAAATTGCCAATAACTTCTCAGTGAACATCGAAGGCTTCCTTTCAGTAGTGGACCTCTGCGCGGGTATTGGCATCCTCGGTTTGCCCCATTACTTCAAGTCGCTTTGGGATAAATCACAACTCCGATACGTTTGCGTCGAGGCATGCCAAGAATATGTCGAAATTGGCAGCAAACTATTCCCGGTAGCAGAATGGGTCCATGGTGACGTCACCGACAAGGCCCTAATTTCCTCACTCGGCCATTTCCGCGGCGCGGTCGCAAATCCACCATTCGGAAAAACCGTGAAGCCGTCCTGTCCACCACCTCTCTATACGGGCACCGAATTTGAATATATCGTCATGGATATTGCTGCTGACATCGCAGATCACGGTGCCTTCATCATTCCGCAAGCCAGTTCACCATTTGTGCTCTCTGGTGGCCACAAATTTCAGGACGGCCGCAGCGACTTTCGCGATGGAAGCTATAATTTTGCTCAAAATATGAAAAAATATGGCCGGTTTCACAAAGAAACCAAAATCCATCTCGAACCTGGCGTATCAGTTGATTATGCTGACTACAAAAAACAATGGAAAGGTGTCGCTCCTCAAATAGAAGTTGTCACAGCAGATTTTGAAGAAATCCGCAAGCAACGCCAACTGGCCATCAATTTCCCAAATCTTGACGAAAGCCCACTCTTCGCAGCCGCTTGATTTACAGCAGCAACCTCATCTTTTAGCTCGCTTGACTAATTAACTTCAAAAACAACAGCTAAATATTTTCTCAAATTTCTTGAAACATATGAGAAAACAGTACAAATTCTCTACATTGTATGGGAGCCGTTATATGCCAAAGTTTCAACACGTTTTTTTCTTAGCACTGATCACTCTAGTTCTCTATGGCTTCTACAAGGCCTTCAGAACAGAAATAGACACAGACAACCCCATCAGCTTTGACCAATCCGTCATCACCGTCCAGCGATCCTGCTACCCTAATCAAAGATCTGCTTACAAATTGGCATACAAAACACTGGTGGAAGAGGCTATTTCTGACGCCAATTATTATATCCGGAAAAAAGAATTCCACGGAGACACAAACCTATACAATCCAGATGCTGATATCATCCGGCAATTAGAAGAAGAACTGGCTTACTCAGAATACAAACATGCCGAAAACCCATTCGAAAGATACCCACGTGCTTCCTCTGACGCACGGCAACTTGAGCAAAAAAAGAAGTATCTAGAATACGAAGAAATCAACAAGCGCCATGTAATGAACGGCTACTATTTCATCGAAGGCGCATTTGATGACAAAACCTGCGAAGAAATCATTGAAAGAGCTATCTACGAGATCGACTTAACCTACAATTACAAGCAAGATAACAACGCCGAAGAAATTGAAACCATCACCACGGCCCTGAAGGACCTGCAAAAAAATAGCACAAATGACGCCGACGAAATTGAACGGCTCCAAACGCTACGCGCTTCTTTGCAAATACAGGCCACTGTTATCGAAAAACAGCGTGCCAAAGCGATAGAGCCACTTTCGTACAATGATTAAAAACGTCATATTCCTAACCACACTAGGCGCCCTAATTGCGAGCTTTGCTTACCAATTCATCTTGCTTCCTCGCCAGATGTATCCAGACGCCCCAAAGCCATCTCGCCTACGCATAGAAATCTGCAAAGAGGCCGCATACCTCTATGTGCCTCTCGCTCGTACCAGCGACCTAATCACTTCCTCATGGAATTTGGACAAACCCAAAACGCCAGTCCTCAAGCTCAGCTACGCTGGCAACAGCGGCCTTGGATATGTAAATTGTACCTTCAAACCAAACCCACACCTCCTCCACTCACTTATTGCTGGCCCTGAACAAGTCTTCGCCCTGGTAAACATTACTTCAACAATGATCGATGGCCGCACACGCCCCAAAATGGACGCTATACACTACCGCATCCTGAAGAAGTTTTTCCGCACAGAAAATCAGAAACTCCCCACCTAACCGACAACTTTCACAACTCCACTGTTGTTTTTACTACATATTTTACAATCTTTGCTTTGTGTGATATATCATTTACACAAGCTATTACTTGTTGGAAAAACAATGTTAGACCAGAAGAAAAAACGAGCCCGACTAGCTCTCGACAAGAGACTGTCAGACAGATCGGTTGTCTCCCAGCTGGCCCAGCCACACAAAGGCTTCGTTAAAGCTATCCGTTACGCTATCGGAATGACCGCCGAACAGCTTGGCTTACGTATGGGACAAAGCCAACAAGCAATCACAAATCTTGAAAAAAGCGAACAAGAGGGATCCATAACACTTAAACGCCTCGCTGCAGCAGCTGACGCCTTAAACTGTCAACTCGTTTACGCAATGGTACCTAAGGAAACAACTTTCGAAGACATGGTCAATAAACAGGCCAAAAAAATCGCTATTCAGGATTTAACAGCCGTTGGCCATACCATGGCCCTGGAGGCACAAAGCACCGACAGTCTCGATGATGAAATAGAAATCGCAATGCACATCACCGAGAATGTTAAAGACCGAGACCTCTGGAAACCATGACGTTTGATCCCTTCTCCGAACCCGACGGTGCAACACCTATCACAGCCGAAGAGCGAGAGGGGCTCAAACAACATGCAATCGCCACCAGACACGAGTTAAACCTCGCAGAACAAGCGAACATCCTCAAATCCCGCCGTTGGGCCATGTCCCAACATAAGAAAAATCTCCTAACAACCAGGTTCACCTGCCAACTACATCACCGTATGTTCGCCGACGTCTGGAACTGGGCTGGATCTTACCGAACAACCGCCCGAAACATCGGCATAGAGGCCTACCGCATCCCCATAGATCTGCCACAAAAACTCGACGATACCCAATACCAGATTCAACATCAGGTCTACTCGAACGACGAAATTGCCGTCCGTCTCCACCATCAACTCGTTTATGTCCACCCTTTCCCAAACGGAAACGGCCGCCACGCCCGTTTCTTCGCCGACTTAATCGCTATACAGCTAGGCAACCCACCATTTTCTTGGGGCCAGGAAACTCTTACGGATACGTCACAGACAAGAAGTCAATATATCGAAACGCTCCGATGCGCAGATCAACACGATATACAGCCGCTCCTCACCTTCGCCAGAAGCTGACCCCAGTCTTTTCATTTTTTCTCAATATTTTTTAGATTTTCTCAAATTCATCATCTATAATTCTCCCAACACTAGGGAGTACAGACATGCCGGATGACATTTCACCTGAAACGCAGCCTTCAGCGAGCGAATTAGCAGCCCTCCTGGACCATCAAAGCCTTTCACAGTCCGGAACCGCAAAAGCCTTCCAAGAAGCCTCTGACGCCCTCGTGGAGAGCATAATAGCTGAAAATCATCCTTCTAATCCAGCGGCCTCAAAAACAAACGATGCCGCGGAACTATTCAAAGCGGGGGCGAAGGAACTCGCTAAACAACCAATTAAGATGCTCAGCCAAAGTTTTGAGCCAGAAATAGACCCTGACCCTCAGAGCATAAGCCAACAACGAGCACGAACCAAAAATAAGATTGAACAACTAAAGGAACAGGGCATTCAAGGGCAATTTATGTCCAAAAGTGACGACGACATGGAAATCCTGCGAGCACTCGCTCTAGGCCTTTGGCAGGGATATAAATATCAATCGAAAATTTCCAAAGAAAATGACAAACTTAACGGTCTAGACCTTATCAATCATCCTACGTCCAAACTGAATAATCCAGAATTAACTTCAAACAAAAATCACAAATTACAAATCATACAAGCTTCAAAAAAGTACCCTGAGCTATATGCTCTGTTAAACCCAACTAACATCCGCGATCTGCCGTATTCATTTAAAGCGATCAGGATAGAACATGAGATCACTTCCTTAGACCAGGCCGTCGATACAAACAAGTTCGAAACGCACTCGCTCGGCCAATCTTCAGCTTACTCTACCGATCCATTTTCCAAACAAGCTCCGGCCGTTGAAATAATCACGAAAGACCACCAAAAAGCCCAACCAGAACCCGAATTTCCGGGCTACGACGTATCCACTAACACCCCGTCATTTATGTTAGACCTCACAGAGCCTCGCGAACCCATCAAAACAAGAGATCTACATCTCTCTGCGCTTACTATGCGCTCTGACAATATCCTTACCACAGTTCAGAACCCACTCTCGATCCAGTACCATACTGATACAGCGCAATCATCAACCCCTTCACGCATCTCAAATCTAAACATCGATACAGCGATTAAACTCGACCTTGAAAGGGCTCTAGAAATTTCCGAATTTGATACAAACGACAACACAGGCCACCAAATAACTAAAGAACCCACGATCGAATTTCAAAACCCCATCGTTGACAAAATCGGAACAGCTCTCGCAGAAACCACCCACGAAGCTACACATGAACTTTCACAATTGGTTGCTCCTTCGGTTTCATCACATGACATCAACCCTTCCGCGTCATATGACGAATTCGAAACCATCAATCCTGTACCCGAAGCCTCTAAAGAAGCATTTCCACCTACAAATCTCGGATATATGCGACAACCAGCTATTGATGTGAATTTTGTGCGAAAACAAAATGAACCTGTGCAACAGAGCATAGATGACAAATTTGCCCAGGACCTCGCCATTGCTCAACAACAGGACATCGGCCACGAAATCTAAAACAGAGCTGGCTGACCACACCCTACGCCCGGCCGCATGATTTCAATAATCTCCGGCTTCAACCTGTACACAGCATTGCGCAAACCCCCATGCTTCTCATGGGGCGTTTTATATCCCATATAGGTTGTCTTCACGACACCCATCTCCTCAAGTTCACCAACACAGGAACTCACATTATTCATCGTTGTCCTGATACCTTCAGCCTCAACTCTTTCAGCAACCGCCTTCTCAAGCTTCTCTATATCCAAATGACCGTCTTTGGAAATAAGCTCCAGAGCAACCTCAGCACCTATTCTTTTCTTCCTGGCATCGCCCCTCTTGGCATACATCTTCCCCACGCGAAGTCTCCTCGCCAGAGCCTCTCTTACGCTGCAGCGAATACCATCCAATTCAACAATCGGCCCAGCCACCCCTCCGGCATCGCATAGCTGAACCAAATTATTCACCAAACGCTCTGCAAAATGTGGCCGACTACATTTTGCCTCAAGTTCTTTCAACAACGCGTCGTAGCTATTCACCATCAAAAACACTCCCTGTATTTTCAAAAAAATACCATAGGAACAAAACGGATACAACACGCTAACATGTTGATTCAATTATGAAAGGTTGCCCAAACCACTGCAGAAATTATTATCAACGGCCTAATTACATTCAAAAACAGCCCATAAACCCTTGAACAGAATCATAAAAAGGATTGCCAGCAGAACAAAATGCAAATTTGTCCTGGCAACCTTTCATAATCATCAAAAAACACACTAAGGCGACACGAATATCTTTAAAACCATATAACCAAGAGCTAACATCAACCAATGCACGTACTAATACTCATCGCTGTCGGTATCGCATTCGGGCACAATTTTCCTTTGCCCCTCACGCTCACCTATTTTGCCAGCGTATATCTAGTATACAGATGGGACCACCCACGAACCAAAACTACCGTCGAACAAGAAATACCAACACATGAAGCTATTCTAGAGACCACAGCACTGACCCTATACGCTAAAAGCCTCGGAAAATTCACGCACTCAATAGCCCGTATCATATCCGACCAACAAAAGACCCCTGGAGATACCATTCTCTCCAACCATGTTTTTAATCTAGCAAAAACAACAAACCGGGATTTTCGAGAACCTCTAAAAACACTTTATGGCCTATTAGCTGAAAAAGAACATGAACCACTAATAGAATTCACGTTTAAGAGAATGTACAAAATCGCATCGCTAAACGGCTTATCTCCAGAACAAACCGTTTCTTCACTCACAGCTGCAGCAAACCATCTTAATATCTCACAAACCACAATAAATTCTTGGATCGTCGACTTCACAAACTAGAAATCCGTGCATTTCTCACATCTTTCTCAAAAAAAATTGCAATACGCCTGAATAACATTATTAATCTAATGTTCAGGCACCATTTGGGAAAACACATAAAAATTACTGATCATATTTGATCAACAAAGACATAGGGAGCACCCCAATGCCAAACATCGTGGCCTACTCATACTCACTCAACGCTTACCTCGCTCGAATTTGGGCTGAAGGAGCAATTGTCACGGGCGACTTGACCACTGGCAGTGATGAGGACTCCACAGTAACCACCAATAACCGGTGGTGGAGCGAGCTAGTAGATGCCGGTGAACCTGTCACCATTACATATAGCTTCATCACTAGCTTAAAAGATGATCAGTTAGATAATCTCACGCAATCGCAAATTGATTCCTTCGCTGCTCCAAATGAAGCATTCATGGAAATGGCTCGTGAGATCTTTGCTCAGGTAGAGTCCATCACCAACATTACATTCATTGAAGTTGATGAAAATAGTTCCGCTTTTGACATTCACCAAGCAGGCGGCGATATCCGTATTGGTGGCCTCGATGGTCTCGCTGGCTTCGCTTGGGACCCCGCCACATCAACCGACGCCGATCCAATCGCTGGTGATTTCTTCTCAGCTATCACTTTCAACCGAGAAGACGAAGACGCCTTTCAAGAGCAAGAAGAACTCGCTCGTGTCTTTCTGCACGAGCTAGGCCATGCCCTAGGTTTAGAACACTTAGACGAGAGCGACGAATTAAACCGCTCCTATCCTGTCGACATACCTTCAGAGGAACTTACTTGGCAATTCTCACTAGAAGGATACGGCGGAACACATTACAGCGAAGAAACGCCTGGCGGCTTTGGTTCACTCAACCACTGGCCTAGCACCTACATGCCCTATGATATTGCAGCTCTTCAGCACATGTACGGAGCAAACACTGAAGTCAACGCCGGTAATACTGTATACACCTTTGGTGTCGACGATATCACACGTATCACCGTATATGACCCTTCAGGACGAGATACCTTTGATTTCACTAATCAATCGACCGCCGTAGACGTTTCACTCGAACCCGGCCAATTTTCATCAGTAGGAAACTATCAAATCATCTACAGCACCGTTGATGCCACTCCAGCAACCGACAGTGTAGCAATCGCTTTCGGTACGATCATCGAAAATGTACGCGGTACCGACTTCGCAGATACAATCTGGGGAAATTCCGCCAACAACAACCTCAAAGGCAATGCTGGTGACGATACTCTTCTAGGATTAGGCGGCGACGATTATATGACCGGTTCGGCTGGCCAGGACTACCTTCACGGCGGCGTCGGTAACGACACCATGTGGGCTGGACCCGGCGACGACGCTGGCGACATATACATTGGCGGAGCTGGTGCAGATGTTCTTGGTGCTGGCGACGGCGACGACCTTGTCGTCGGTGACACCACCGACGGATCTACAATTAATAATGGTGCTGATCTCTTAATGGGCGGCACAGGAAACGATACAATTCTTACTGGCGGATGGGACGACACCCAAGGATCCACTACAGGACAGTTTGAACCAGGTGAACAACTCACAAGTTCTACAGAAACAAATACCGTCTGGTCAGGACAAGGAGACGACACCATTTACGGCTCCGACGGCGACGAACTCATAGGAGGTGGTGCCGACGACGACAATATCATTGCCGCCGGCGGCAATGATACAATTTATGGCGGTGCAGGTAACGGCAACGATAACGTTGACGGAGGAGCCGGAAACGATACCCTCTACGGCGGCCAGGGCGACGACACTGTCAATGGCGGCGAAGGCGCCGACCTCATCTTCAACGGCTCCGGCTCCGACGTAGTAACCGGCGGCTCTGGAGATGATACCCTGTGGGGCGGAGGGGGAGACGACACCCTTACTGGTGGCACAGGAACCGATTATTTTGCCTTCGGCACAACCGCGAGTAACGATACAGTTACTGATTTCGATACTGACGAGGATATACTAAGCATCTCAGCATTTAACGTCACCGAGCTTTCCACCGTATCCGAAGAAACAACCATAAACGGTCAAACAGGTATTCTGATAACTCTCAGCGATGACGTAACTGTCTTCCTGCAGGGGCTTACACCTAGCGACGTCGCTAACATTGACCTAATTTAACCTCCACTAAAATTTAGATAATAGATACCCACGGGTAAACCCGTGGTCCTATGGCTTGCGCCCGCGCTTCGCGCTACAATACAACTCCGCCTACAATTCGTGGCGGAGTTGTCCTGAATCTTGCTGTCCTTGATGTTCCACATATCTTCGGATCATGTCCTCATCCAAACCAACACTGCTCACAAAATAGCCGGGTGACCATACAATATTTTCGTTCCAATAGACCTTGGCAAGCCATGGAAAAAATTTCCGCATTCGCGAGGCCAATTGGCTTTTTAGCCGCCCCATCACGTCGGCAATGCTGTACTTCGGTGGGATAACCATGAGCATATGGAAATGATCTTTATCGAAGCCAATGGCCTCGATGGTCACACCTGGCATTCCGCGAAGCAGCGTTGGTAGTGTCTTGCTGATATAGGAACAGACCCCAGGCTTCAGGATCTTTCGGCGGTATTTGCAGACCCACACAACGTGGTACTGCAGACTATACATTCCATGGGCAGTCTTGATTACTTGCATTTCTGCAACATACCGCCTCAAGGCTCATTCATCCACGGCTAAAGCCGTGGTGTTCTGTCTTCGACCGCATAAAAAAAGGTTCATCACGGGATTCCGGGGAAAGCGGCCTTTATTTTCATGAAGAAGTATTCATTGTCGCGGTATCCGTACGCCATTCGCTTGATGACCTTGATCTTGTTGTTGAAGCCTTCGAGAAGACTTGTATTGATGCGCCACCTAGCGTGAGAGATGATGCCCTCCCGGTATGAGAGCAGCCTTTTGGCGAAGCGTATCAGCGGCTCGACGGCTGAGGTCATTGCCCGGTCGATCCACTCGTTCCAGGCCTTGAGTGCCTGCGCCCGAGAAGGCTGTCGCCAGATATCCTTGAGGTCATCCTTGAGCACATAGGCTGTCATCAGCGCTTTGTTGGCTTCGAGGAGTTCCGCAAGCTGGACCCTTGCCGCCTCACCCGGCAGGTTTTCAGCGTTGCGCAGCAACAACCACCGCGCTGACTTGATGACCTTTCTGGCAGGTTTGTCATCCCGCAACCGGTTGGCTTCATCGACCCGTACGCGGTCAACGACCTCGCGACCATATTTGGCAACCACATGGAACAGATCGTAGACGATTTCTGCGTGCAGGCAGTGCTTCCTGACTTCAAGGGCAAAGGCGGCGTTCATATCCATAGCCACAGCCCGGATACGACTGCACCCTGCCTTGCCCAGGGCTTCGAAGAAAGGACGGACTGCCACCCGGCTGTTGCCATTGCCGACCCACAGAACCCGTTTGCGACGGGGATCAATGACCACAGTGGCATATCGATGACCCTTATGCAGGGCGAACTCGTCCATCGCCAGCACCTCAAGGCCATCTGCTGACAGGGTCGGCAAAGTGGCTTCGAGATGCCGCTTGTCGATGGCCTTCACTGTTGACCAGTGCAAGTCAAAGAAAGCCGCCACCTGTGAAATCGGCAACACAGCAACCAGACGGACCACGCTCTCCACCAGTCGCCGGGCCATCCAGGCATAACGGTCAAGCCAGGGCAATCGCTCAAGCTTCGGGCCGCAATCCAGACAGGCCACCCGGCAGCGTGGCACCGCCAGCAATACCGGCGCATCAAGGATCGGAAGGTCGCGGACAATCCGGCGTGTCGTATCATGAACAGACCGGCAAACACCGCCACAGCCATCACAGACTAACTGCCGGTCAGGATCGCCAGCAAGTTCGATCCAAAACGTTTCTCCTCGCCGCTCCCAATGGGCGACAAAGAAACCTTTCCAGAAGCCAAATTCGGAAATATCGTTAATACAGGACACACCAGCCTCCTATCTTCATATTTGTTCTTCGCAAAACAAACACTGAAGACGGCTGGTGTGTTCGTCCAGTCTTCTCAATTCACGCTAATCCGTGATGAACCTAAAAAAAGGGGGCTTACGCCCCCTTTTCTATTTATTCACAACAACCTATTAATTCGCATCACATCTGTTACTGAATACGCGATACCAGTTTCCTGTTCCTCCATCGTGCAAACCAACACTACCTTCAACAGTCATATAACCCCAGCCACAATACGATCCCGTATTTGTACAGAAATCACCGGCCGGATTAGCCCATCCGACAGCTGATCCATCAACCGCCGGACAAAGTGGCATTGTTCCAGACCAATACTGTGATGGACTTTGTTGCGTATCATACCCATTCCCAGCGCTACTCCACGTACCACCGCATGCCTGATTCTGCGAGCTTGAAGGCGTCGATCCGCTACAAGAGGAATTCGATACAGTTGGGTCAGACCCTGACGGCCTATCTTGTTTACAAGAGACACTTCTAGAACGAGATTGCGTACCTGGCGAAACACAAGCCGACCAACCACCCCAGGACCCTGTAGACCAATAATACGGGCACCCACTATAAATGGCCGTGCTTTCCGACGAACCAGCGTGGTTTCCTATTTGCCCCACACACGTAGAAGACGACACGTTAGTTCCGTCAGATCGACGGCAGGTTACACTCCTGGTACGAGTTGCCGTATCAGAACAAGAAGAGTTATAACTACCCCAACTCCCGTATATCCAGCTATACGTACAACCAGAATAGATTGCCTGGTTCTGTGTCTCACTCCCAGAAAAACCACAATTGCTATCACTTACAGTAGGGTCCGACCCAGATGGCCGATCCTGTTTGCATGTCCGAGACCGCGAGCGAGTCGCATTAGAACTACAGCTCGAACTCCAAGACGACCAGCTTCCATACGACGTATAATAGCTACAACCACTATACCGTCCCTGCGTCTCACTGGAACTTGGCTTACTACCAGAACAATTGCCATCCGTAACCACTGGATCCGACCCGCTAGGACGATCCTCGCGACAATTCACTGTTCTCGTACGGTTAGCATTATCAGAACAGCTTGAACTCCAGCTGCTCCAGCTTGAAGAATACCAGTAGTAACTACAGCTCGAATAATTCGATCCGGTATCCGAATTAGACGGTTTCGTCCCAGCACTACAATTGCTATCGGAAACTGTCGCACCTGTACCATCGCGACGGCACGTTACTAAGCGCGTACGGGTCGTGCTGTCCGAACAACCGTTCGCCCAGCTACCCCAGCTTCCAGAAATCCAGCTATAGGTACAGCCAGAGTAGTTTGAGCTTGTTTCTGACGTTGTCGGCTTAGTGCCAGCGTTACAATAGCTATCCGTCACAGTTGAACCAGTACCGTCACGCTGACAGGTCACAGTACGGCTACGTGACGTACTATCGCTACAGCTACTGCCCCAGCTACTCCAGCTACTTGACTGCCAGCTATAGGTACAGCCCGAATAGTTAGAATTGGTTTCAGATGTCGACGGCTTTGTACCTGCATTACAATAGCTATCAGCAACCGTTGCACCTGTGCCGTCACGACGACAGGTCACACTCCGGCTACGAGAGGTGCTATCTGAACAGCTGCTTCCGTAGCTGCCCCAAGAACCTGAAATCCAACTATACGTACAACCAGAGTATACAGCCTGGTTCTCCGATTCACTTGGACGACTACCTGCAGCACAAGAACTATCCGCTACAGCTGGATCCGTCCCACTTGGACGATCTTGATAGCACGTCGCCGTACGCGTGCGATTGGCACTATCAGAACAAGTGCTATCCCAACCACTCCATGAATTCGTCCGCCACACATATGAACAGCTTGTGTAAACTGCCTGTGTATCGCTCGCAGAAGGCTTTGTACCGGCATTACAGAAACTATCCGTCACTGTGGAACCAGTCCCATCGCGCAAGCACGTTACCGTACGCGTACGGTTCGCACCATCCGAACAACTGCTATCCCAGCTACTCCATGACGTCGACTGCCAGCTATAAGTGCAGCTAGCATAATTAGATCCATTTTCACTGGTTGTAGGTTTCGTACCGGCATTACAGAAACTATCCGATACCGTCGAACCGGTACCATCCCTTAGACAGGTTACCGTCCTTGTCCGCGTTGTATCATCCGAGCACCCGGAAAGCCAACCACTCCAAGACGTACTCTGCCAGCTGTACGAACACCCGGTATAAACCGCCTGTGTATCAGACTCACTCGGTCGCGTACCCGCGGAGCACGAGCTATCCGCCACCGCTGGATCAGACCCACTCGGACGATCATGATAACATGTTGCCGTACGCGTGCGATTAGCACCATCAGAACAGGTACTATTCCATGCACTCCATGCATCAGTCCGCCATACGTACGAACAACCCGAATAAACAGATTGCGTATCACTTCCAGCAGGTTTGGTACCTGCATTACAGAAACTATCAGCTACTGTCGCACCAGTAGCGCCGCGCTGACAAGAAACCGTCCTTGTCCTATTCGCACCGTCAGCACACGTGCTATCCCACCCAGACCACGATGTGGTCTGCCAACTGTACGTACACCCGGCATAGTTTGAAGAGGTCTCAGACACTGACGGCTTAGTACCCGCGTTACAATAACTGTCCGACACTGTCGAACCAGTACCATCCCGGAGACACGTAACAGTACGGCTTCGTGTCGTACTGTCGCTACAACTATCCGCCCACGCGCTCCACGACGTCGACTGCCACGAATACGTACATCCTGAATAAATGGACTGTGTTTCAGAAGTAGTCGGCTTTGGGTCGTTCACACAGCTCGCATCAGGGAAATATGGATCCGAAGCACCAGGCCGATCCTGATAACAACGCACTGTCCGCGAGCGATTAGCGCCATCACTACACGTATCATCCCATGCGCTCCAACCGCCAACCTCCCAAACGTAAGCACAGCTATCGTACACCGCCTGCGTTTCACTGCTCGCTGGTTTTGTACCGGCATTACAGAAGCTATCGGTTACCGTACTTCCGTTTTCATTTCTCAAGCAGCTTACTGTACGCGTGCGATTAGCACTGTCTGAACAGCTATTATCCCAAGAACTCCAGCTCGTATTTTGCCAGCTGTAGGTACAACCAGAATAAACACCCTGTGTTTCAGATTCACTCGGGCGACTACCAGCCGCACACGAGCTATCCGCCACCGCTGGATCCGTTCCACCCGGCCTGTCATGGTAACAAGTCGCCGTTCGTGTACGATTAGCATCATCCGCACAAGTGTTGCTCCAACTACTCCAAGCGTCCGTTCTCCAGACATATGAACAACCCGTGTAAAGAGCTTGTGTCTCACTCGCTGAAGGCTTCGAACCCCCATCACAGAAGCTATCAGCTACTGTAGAACCAGTACCATCCCTGCGACACGTCACCGTGCGTGTACGGTTTGCTGCATCATCACAGGTATCACTCCAGCTGCTCCAGCTGGTAGTCTGCCAAGAGTAGACACAACCATCATAATTCGGTCCCGTATCTGTATCCACCGGCTTCGTGCCTGCATTACAGAGATTATCCGCTACCGTTCCACCTGTTTCTTGACGCAAACAGGTGATCGTACGCGTCCGGCTTGTACTGTCAGAACACCCATCAGCCCAAGCACTCCAGTCATCGGATTGCCACTCATAGGTACAGCTCGCATAATTTGCTGCTGTCTCACTTTCAGAAGGCTTGCTGCCAGCACTACAAAGATTAGCTGCTACCGACGGATCACTATCGCCGGGACGATCTTGAAAACAAGTAGCGACACGGGTCCGATTGGCCGCATCGGCACAGCCGCTGTCCCAAGCTGTCCAATCATCTGTCCGCCACACGTACGAACACCCAGAATAGCTTGAACCCGTATCCGTTCCAGTCGGCTTTGTCCCAGCTTCACAAAAGCTATCAGCTACAGTTGCGCCCGTACCGTCCCGCTGACATGTAACAGGACGCGTTCTTGAAGTGCTATCCGCACAATCATCAGACCACGAACCCCAATCATCTGTCTGCCATGAATAGTTACAGCCTTCATAATTTGAAGCCACCTCGCTTACGGTCGGCCTAGTTCCAAGATTACAATAAAGGTCGTCTACGACTTCCCCTGTTTCCTGACGTCTGCAGAGCCGCGTACGGGTCCTTGTTGTGGCGTCAGAACATCCATCTTCGAAATCAGTCCAGTCAGTAGACTCCCAAGCATGAGAACATGCCGTATACCGCGCATCTACCTCAGTGCTCGCTGGTTTCTGACCACGATTAGTACAGCTGCTGTCTGGCAGCCCACTGCCATCCGCTCGCTTACACTCTACCGTCCGCGACCGACTAGCTGTCGCTGAACAATCACTCGACCATCCAGACCAAGCAGTTGTCTCCCACTTGATTTCACAGCCATCGTAAACTGCAGCAGTCTCATTATCTGCAGGGCGTGACCCCGCATTACAATTACTATCAGCTACCGACGTTCCGTCAGACCGCAAGCACGAGATAGTCCGTGTACGCGTTGCATTATCTGAACAAGCGCCATCGCTCCAATCGCTCCAGTCGCCCGGCTCCCAATCAAATGTACAGAGAGAATAATCAATAGCTGATTGCGCCTCACCCGGAACCGGCGCAGGACAAGCTGTATTTGGAACCGTGTGTCCGCTAGACCTCAAACAACTCACAGACCGGGCCTGTGTCGTGGCACCACATCCTGCGACAGTCACCCAAGGCGTCGTCTGCCATTGGTGGGTACAGCTTCTGTAATCTGTGCATGCCTGAGTAGCCGCTGGCTTGGTTAAACCTGTGCAATATTGATCATCAACCAATTGGTTCGTCAATTCAGTCTTACAGACAATATTCCTACTCTGAGAAGACGGCCCACACGCCTGAGTACACCTCTGCCATCCATTCGGAACCCACACAAAACTTGCGTTTGGCAAACTATCCAGTTGCTGACGGGCTTTATAATCTTGTGCCTCCAGCGTAGAGGCAAGCACACCAAACATTCCGACGGCCAAAAACGCCCATATTGCTGAAAGCAAAAATCTGTTCCACATAGGTAGGCTCCAAATAACAGATATAAATCAGCAATAACCTAGAGTGTTTTTTATATTTTTTCCATTATTTTCTCAAATTCAAAAAAATTGTGATCATTTGTTTGAAAAATACCCAGATATTTTTATAACACTCTCAAACAGAGGAAACGCATCATGAGCCAACACACAATTCTACTAATCGACGGCGTAAACTTCGCCCAAACGGTCAAACGCCTTGGCTTCAAATGCGACTACATCAAGCTCAGAGACCATATGGAGAAACGCTTTGGGCTCGCTCGCGCGATTTTCTTCAACCCAAAACTACCGACCGAGGAGTTTTCTACACTCACACCTATGCTCACCCTCCTCGAGACAAACGGCTATCAACTCGTCACCCGCGAAATTAAACATTTTGCTAACGAAGAAGGCTCTATGCGCACAAAAGGCGGCAATATGGCCGTAGAAATTGCCGTAAACGCCGTTCGCTTCGCCATGTCCGGCGGCCCTACCGACCACATCATCATCGCTTCCGGTGACAGAGACCTTCTCCCTGCCGTAGAAGCCATCCGCGACCGCGGCATTAAGGTCTCAATCCTCTCGACCAAAGAAGCTCGCGGAAAAGCACTATCTACGGACCTGCTAAAAGCAGCTGACCAGGTAATAGACTTGGCGGACATGAAACATATAATTCAGTACAATTCTTCGTCTTCAACGCCAAAATTTGTGCATAAAAAAACAGCACAGGCGTGACTACTCATCACCCTATAGGGTGATGCTTCTTGTTTCCTAGGCAGCAACCCGTTCTTGACGGGAATTACGCAAGCCTCCGCAAGCAGTAACGACTTGTCCAGCCGCTTTTAACTCCAAGATGCCTTTGTCGCGAATATTTAAAGCGGCATTCAGATCCCGGTTTATATCCTTACGTCCGCATTCTGGACAATTCCAAACGCGAACTGACAAAGACATTTCGCTTACTTTATAACCGCAGCAATTGCAGGTCTTTGAGCTGGCATACCATTGGTCGATTTTTACGACATGCCTACCCCTCTCTTCTGCCTTGTACTCAAGCTTCTGAACAAAACTATGCCATGAGGCATCAGCAATGTGCTTTGCTAGTCTCCGATTTTTAAGCATATTCGCTGATGTTAACGTCTCAACTATTACCGCTTGGTTTTCGTCAATAAGAGTTCGAGAGAATTTATGTTGAAAATCAGCACGCGAATTCGCTACTTTTTCATGGCATTTTGCCACCCGCAAACGCGCTTTTGAACGGTTTCTGCTCCCTTTTTGTTTGCGAGACAGCTGTCGCTGTTTACGCTTTAAATTTTTCTCAGCTCTTTTCACAAATCGTGGATTAATTTCTTTCTTTCCACTTGACTGAATAGCAAAATTAGTCAGACCCAGATCAATCCCCGTTACCGTATCTACTATATTTACCAACGCTGGCGATGCCCGACCATCATCAACAAGGATCGAAGCATAGAATTTCCCTGTCCTACTCAGGCTGACAGTTATACTCTTAACCGTGCCAGAAATTTCACGATGAACCCTGGCTTTTATCGCCTCTAACTTTGGTATCTTGATAGCCCCATCAAGTAACTTCACACCTACACAGTGATAACTCGATTGCTTATCGTGCTTCCGTTTAAATCTTGGATATCCAGACTGCAACTTCTGGTCAAAAAACCGACCAAAAGCCGCGTGCAAATTGATTACCGCCTGCTGGAGGGCGATAGAATCATATTCCTTCAGCCACCGATATTTACGGGATCGCTTCCCCACAGCCAGTAACGGCTTAATATCTTTTTTTGGAGAAAGTGACCGGCCGCGTACCTTGTACATATGAGATTTTATATGTAACGCCTTATTGTACACAAAACGTACCGCGCCAAATTGACCTTTTAAAAATCTCGCCTGTTCTTCCGTAGGATAGATACGAATTTTCGTTGCTCTTAACATTATCAGCGGTCTTCCCTATAATGCTTATATTTTATAGGTTTAAGGGATGAATGTAAAGTGAGTGTACACCAAAAAGAAGCCCTATCGGGGTATCTTCGCAAAAGACACAGTGTCAGCAAATTGCTTGTCCATCTCGTTTTCACAATAAATTTTCGACGAAAGCTGCTTAATGCCATCATGATCGAACAATTGCGCAAGGCATTCATCTCTTCTTGCAACAAACTGGAATGTGAATTGGTAGAAATGGATGGCGAGGCGGATCATGTACATCTACTTATCTCTTACCCACCAAAACTAGCTGTTAGCGTAATGGTCAACAACCTCAAAGCCGTTTCATCCCGCGCAGTTAGAATACAAAACCCCGCTCTGACGAAACAGAGCAATAACGGCGTACTCTGGTCACGATCCTATTTTGCTTGCACCGCAGGCGGTGCAACAATTGATGCCTTAAAAGTTTATATCCAAAATCAATCAACACCAGAATAAAACTCAAATCTTAGTACCTTATATCCCCGCCCTCACGGACGAGGGTTTACGGCGCTTCTGGCTAAACCCTCTCTCCAAAGCGCTACGCGCCAAACCATCGACCAAAACAACGATCGATGCCCAGAAAACACATCGCAAACACCACCTGAATTTTTGGAAAAGATACGTTCAGGTGCAAGATGTCTAGAAACAAGCTCCCAAGTCACAACCAGTTACTACTACCACTTCTCCAAACCCTCCAGGAACAGGGCGGCTCTGCAAAGCCTTCAAATCTCTACCCTGCCCTGGAAGAGCGTTTTGATATCGATACTTCCGAAGTTGAGAAATTTTCCAAAACAGACAACCGGTTCAGACACCGCGTCCGCTGGGTCCGCCAGCACGCGCTTAGAGACGGGCTGATCAAATCGCCCTCGCGCAATCTCTGGGAGCTAACAGACTATGGTGACCAAACCATCGGCAAGGTTAGACCAGGCCTGATTTTCACCATTTTTGAGACACCCAACGGAACCGCCTTATGGGCCCGTGCAGAAGACGCCGCCGGCGTCATCCAGCAAAAGTCCATCCAATTGGTGTATACATCGCCCCCCTATCCACTCATCCGCCCAAAGGAATACGGCAACCTTTCTTCAAAGGACCATGTCAACTGGATCACTGAACTCGCTGATATGTGGAAACCACTTTTGAGAGATGATAGATCACTCGTCCTCAATCTCGGCCCCACCGGCGTATCAGGTCTCCCAACACAAGACCCATACATCGAGCGCATCATCCTGAAACTTATAGACACACTCGGCTACCACCTGATGGACCGCTTTGTCTGGCACAATCCCGTCGCACTCCCAAGTCCGAAACAATGGGTCGCAATTAATCGCGTCCGTATGAAGTCGGCCCACGAAGCAATCCTATGGTTCTCGCCAACAGGCCACCCAAGAGCCAATAACAAAAACGACCTGAAACCCTACAGTCAATCGACGATCGACCGTGCGGCCGCAATCGCTGCCAACAATCCTGATTGGGCTCAAACTACTCAGATTAGACCGTCCGGTCAGGAGGTCTCCCCCAATATTTACAAAGGGGCTGTCCTAGATAACTAGTTCAGATACAGCTTAACCCATTGTTTCATTTGTCGTAACTGGTTTAGTGGATCACTGTTATTGAAACGCCACTCACATTCCTTCAAAAATAGCCCAAAATGTACCT
>Ga0316208_1001033_pt1 | contig 28504 bp, 20 predicted proteins | sample 3monopyrite_MG_FD_204944 | JGI IMG/M metagenome (GOLD analysis project Ga0316208, IMG submission 204944) | Microbial mat bacterial communities from mineral coupon in-situ incubated in ocean water Damariscotta River, Maine, United States -... | ecosystem: Environmental > Aquatic > Marine >... | reverse complement strand
CCGGGCCGGACCGACATCGTGCGCGTGATCGAGGGCACCGGCGTTGTCCGCATTGAGTACGCGCCTCGGCTGGATTACGGCCGGCACCCGACGCGGCTCATGCTCAAGAGTGACGGGATCGCCATCGCCGACTGGCCGGACCCGATCGTGCTGCGCGCGCCGGGTGTTTCGTGGGTGTTTGAAGAAGAAGGCCCGCACCAGACGGCGGTTGCCGAGGCCGATCTTGCCGACTATGACGGCCGGCTCGAACTGGAGTTCCGTCACGGCACGGGCGATCTTTCGCCCTCGATCATCACCGAAGCCAAGCGTTCCCGGCAGACTTCTCGCTATTGGACCCACTGGGCCGAGGATCTTGAGATCCCCGATACTGCGCGGGATCTGGTGACGCGCAGCGCGCTGGTGCTGCGTGGGTTGTGCCACGGGCCGACGGGTGCGATCGCGGCGGCGGGGACGACGAGCCTGCCCGAGTGCATCGGGGGCGTGCGGAACTGGGACTACCGGTATTGCTGGCCCCGCGACGCGGCGCTGTCGTCGTCTGCGCTGGTTCGGCTTGGGTCCAACGAGGAATCGGTCCGGTTTCTCGATTGGCTGCTCGGGGTTGTCGACAAACTGCCCGCACCGGATCGGCTCAATCCGATCTACACCGTTTCGGGCGATGATCTGCCCGCGGAAGCCGAGATCCGTGAACTCCCCGGCTACGCCGCGTCGCGCCCCGTGCGCGTCGGCAACGCCGCGAATAAGCAGGTTCAACTCGATGTGTTCGGCCCGATCGTTGAACTCGTCTCGTTGCTGCTGCACGGCGGTGCGCCGCTGTCGGCCGAGCACTGGCGGCTTGTCGAGGCGATGGTCTCGGCGGTTGGATCACGCTGGAAAGGGGCCGACCACGGGATCTGGGAGATCCGCAGGCCCGTCCGCCAGCACGTCCATTCCAAGGTGATGTGCTGGCAGACGGCGCATCTCGGGGCCGAGATCGCCGAGCGGTTCCTCGGGCGCGCGAGGCCCGAATGGCGGGCGCTGGCCGACGAGATCAAGGCCGACGTTTTCGAGCATGGTTGGGATGATGAAACCGGCGCGTTCACGAGCGCCTACGGCGAGCGCGACCCAGACGCGTCGGTGCTGCTCATCGGGCTCACGGGGATGATCGAGCCTGACGACCCGCGCTTCGCCGGGACGATCCGGGCTGTGGAGCGCGACTTGCTGCGTGACAACATCGTCTATCGGTATCATTACGACGACGGGCTGCCCGGCGGCGAGGGCGGGTTCTATCTATGCACGTCGTGGCTCATCGAATCGCTAGCGATCTCGGGGCGCCAGGCCGAGGCTCGGAACCTATTTGAACGCTATATCGAGACGGCAGGCCCGACCGGGCTGATCCCCGAGCAGTACGACCACGCCGCGAAACGCACGCTCGGCAACCACCCGCAGGCGTACAGCCACATCGGGCTCATCAACGCGGCCCTCCGGATCGATTCATTGGGCTGAACAAACCCGAGCCTCGCCCGGCGTGGTATAACCGGGCATGGTCAGAACCAATCTATCCGTCCGGGTCCGTCTCGCGGCTCTTTTTCTCGCGGCGTTGTGCCTGGGCTTGCCGGGGTGCGCCGCCCGGCCTGCTTCAAACTTTGCTGGCGGGGTCGTCGCCGCGGACCATCCGCTCGCATCCGAAGCGGGCGCGTCGATGCTCCGGCTGGGTGGCAACGCCGTGGACGCGGCCGTCGCCACCAGCCTTGCGCTCTCGGTTGTGCGCCCGGATTCGTGCGGCATCGGGGGCGGCGGGTTCATGCTCATTCACCTCGAAAACGACCCACGGCACGGCACCAAAGACATCGCGCTGAATTACCGAGAGACATGCCCGGCCGGCATCGGGCCCGATACATATGAAAACTGGAACGACCCGCTCGCGTCCCGCGATGGGGGCCGGGCGGTGGGGATTCCGGGGACCGTTGCTGGGCTGCTGCACGCGCTGGAAAACTATGGAACGCTCGATCGGGCGGTCGTCTTTGCACCCGCGGTCAAACTGGCCGAGAGTGGCTGGCGCGCAGACGACCATCATGTGCGCACTTCTGCGGGTGTGAGTTCGTTGTTTGACGAGCACGCCGGGTATGCCGAACGGTTCGGGTTTGTGTGGGAAGAATCGACGCATCAGGGCGAGATCCGCGAGGGGGATCTTTTGCGCAACCCCGGACAGGCCCGTGCGCTCCGGCTCATCGCAGAAGAAGGGCGATCGGCGTTTTATGAAGGAGCGATCGCCGACGCGATAGTCGATGCCGTGCGCCGGGACGGGGGCGTGCTGACTCGCAAAGACCTCGCGGGCTACGCCGTGTCGGAAACGCAACCCATCCGAGTCGGGCTCGGCGAATCCTTTGACAATCGAACCATGCTGGTGATGCCGCCGCCTTCGAGCGGGGGGATCGCTATCGCCCAGATGTTCGGCCTGCTCGATCGGCTGGCAACGAGTGACGGGTTCACGATGCCCGCGAATGGCCTTCCGGACGCCGCGAGCTCGCACTTGCTGATCGAGAGTATGAAGCACGCGTTCGCCGATCGCAGCCGGCATCTGGCTGATCCAGCGTTTGTTGAATTGCCGATCGCGGCGATGCTCGATCCTGGCAATCTCGATCGGGCCGCGGCGATGATCGATCCTTCTCGAACAATGCCGAGCGATTCTTACGGGGTTGCACCCGGCGCTGGCTCTGGAACGCTTCCCGAGGATCATGGAACGTCTCACTTCAGCGTTGTTGATGGGCTGGGCAACGCCGTGGCGTGTACCGAGACGATCAATCTCGCGTTTGGTTCCAAACTGAGCGTGGACTCATTCGGGTTTAGCCTCAACAACCAGATGGACGATTTTACGACTGTTCGCGGGAAGGCCAACGCGTTCGGGCTAGCGCAATCGGACGACAATCTGCCCGAGCCGGGGAAACGGCCTTTGTCGAGCATGTCACCCACGATCGTGCTCGATCCGGCGGGCGAGGTCTTCGCCGTCGCGGGTGCGTCGGGTGGGCCGAGGATCATCAACGCGACGGCGCAGGTGTTGCTGCGGGCTTTGCTCGCAGACGCGTCGGCGGATCAGGCGGTGTCGGCCCCGCGTCTTCATCATCAATGGAGCCCGGACGCGGTCTACTTTGAAACCGCCCGCTTCGAGGACACAACCGGTTCACTCGATACCGATGTGTTCGTTCTCAATGCATCGCTCGCCCGGCTCGGGCATGCCATCCGCGAACGCCGTGACATCGGCTCGTGCCAACTCATCCGACGCCGGGTCGGGGGCGAGCCGGGGGGTTCCGAGCGGTACGAGGCGGGTTGCGACCCGCGCAAGGGTGGCCGGCCTGCGTATGCGTCTGACCCCGCGAAAAAATGAGTCCGCCGGTTCCGCGCACGGGGTGATGTTTGTTCGATATCATGCTCCGACGATCCAACCCCGCAACGGAGCCCGCGCATGCCGATTTCCTTTCCGACCCGCTTTGCCGTCCTGCTTTCTATAGCACCCGTCTTGTGCGCGAGCCCGGCCTTGGCCGACCATCACAACGCGGGTGAGGGGATCTATCCGCAGTATCCATCCATGACCCCCGATGCTGCCTTTACGATTTTTTCGTGGGCGGGTGATCTCTGGTCGGTGCCCTCGGCCGGCGGACCCGCGACGAGGCTCACGAGCCACCCCGCCGACGAACTGGCCTCGGCCGTGAGCCCCGACGGAACGAAACTCGCCTTTGAATCCAACCGTGACGGCGCGAAGAATCTGTATATCGCCGATCTCTTGGTCGTCTCGGGCACGCTGATCGCAGGCACCCCTACCCGCGTCACCGTGGCCGACGCGAGCCACAACCTGACATCGTTCACTCCCGACGGCGGCGCGCTGCTGTTCAGTTCGTTCCAGGAACGCGATATCTATCGCGAGGAACACATGTACCGTGCCCCGATCGACGGCGGGGCCGTGAGCCGGCTTACCGGCGCGTTCGGCGAGCACCCCGCAATGACCCCCGACGGTAAAGCCGTGGTCTTTGCCCGGGGCAGCAACACCACTTTCCGCCCGATCTATCGCGGCACCGCGGCCGGGGAAATCTGGAAACTCGAGATCAGCACCGGCAACTTTGTCCGCCTCACAAATGACAACTTCGACGACATGCAGCCCTGCCCGCTGCCCGACGGCTCGACGATCTTCGTCTCATCTAACGGTGGGCAGTACAACATCGCAAGGCTCGCGCCCGGCGGCCGCAAGCCCAAGATGATCACCAGTTTCAAACCCAAAGCGGGCGAGACGACCATCGCCCACGGCGTGCGCGACCTCAACACCAGCGCCGACGGTTCCGCCGCGGTGTTCGTCGTCTGGGATGGTATCTACACGCTCGATCTCGACCGGGCAAACGCCAGGCCGAAGCGGATCAACATCGCGATCTCGGGCGACACCGACGCGGGCACTCTTTCGAGCATTGATCTCGACAAACTCGCGAGCCAGGCCGCGTTGAGCCCGGATGGCCAGACCATGGCGATCGTCGCCCGCGGCGAGATTTATGTCCGCAGCACCTCCAAGGACCGCCCCACCCGCCGCGTGACACACTCGGAAGCCAACGACCAGCAGATCGCGTGGTCGCCCGACGGCTCGACGCTGTATTTCGTGAGCGACACGGCCGGCCCCGAGAGCATCTACGCCGCGACTGTCGGGCTCTCAAGGCAAGACCTCGAACCCGAAGACGAGGCCGATGATGAAGCCGATGACGAAGCGGAAGAGACCGAAAGCGATTCGACCGACGAAGCCGATAGCGATGCGGAATCCGATTCGGATGATGCCGATTCGGATGATGATTCGGAAAAAGAGGATGAAGACAAAGGCCCGACGCCCGGCGACCGCTGGGCGAAGGCGCTGACGTTCGAGATCGCACCCGTTGTCGTGAGTAACTCGATCGACCGCTACCCAACGCCGAGCCCCGATGGGGAAAGACTCATGTTCGTCCGCGATCGCGGCGACCTTATGCTGCTCGATCTCAAAACTCAAACTACAACAACTCTGCAAGCCGGCTGGGACATCCCCGACGCCGTCTGGGCTTCCGACAGCGAGCACATCGTGTTCGCACGCATGGACCTCCAGTTCAACAGCGATATTTTCGTATTGAACGTTGATGCGTTTGAAGACGACCCGGGCTCGGCCGAGGCCCAGCCCCGCAATATCACCCGCCACCCCGATCTCGACACCTCGCCCCGGCTCAGCCACGACGGCAAGGTGCTCTACTTTCTGAGCGATCGGGCCGCCCCGGAGAACTGGACCAACGACGTGTTCATGGTCTTCCTCGATGAATCGCTCGAGGACCTCGCCGATTATGAACTCGCCGAATACTTTGAAGAAGCGGGCAAGGCCGTCGGGAAACTCGAACCGATCGAACCCGCCGATTCGGAATCGGCCGATGACGACGAGGATTCCGATGCAGAATCTGACGACGACAACTCCCTCGAGTTCGACACCGACGACGCCTTCCTGCGTGTCCGCAGGATCACGTCGATCCCCGCCTCAGAAGAGAACCTAGCCATCACTCCCGCGGGCGATCGCGTGCTCTTCACGTCTTTGATCGACGGCGACGCCGGGCTCTACTCTGTCGATTACCTGGGCAAAGAACGCAAGACCGTTTCCAGCGGCAGGACTTCGGGCGTTTCGACAAGCCTCACCGGAGGCAAAGCCGTCTATATAAAGAGCGGCCAGGCCCAGACCGCCTCGCCCAAGGGCGGCGACGCCGAGACGCTCGATATCGACGCCCCCGTCACCATCGACCGCAGCGCCGAGCGCCGGCAGATGTTCAACGAGGGTGCCCGGATCTTCGGCATGTCATTCTATCATCCCACGCTCAAGGGCCTCGACTGGGACGCGATCACCGCGCGCTACGAGCACCTCGCGCTCACAACCCGTACCCAGCAAGAAATGAACCGCGTATTGAGCGCACTGTTCGGCGAAGTCGACGGTTCGCACACCGGAGCCCGCGGCGGCCCGGGGTTCAGATCTCCCAGCCCTCGCACCGGCCTGCTCGGCATCGATGCCCACCCAACCGCCGCCGGCTACGAAGTCAGCCGCGTGCTCCGCGACGGTCCCGCCGACAAAGGCGAAGACGGCCTGCTCGCTCGCGACACCATCACACACATCAACGGTGCCCCACTCGCGGGCCCGGCCGTGGGGGTGCATGATCTCACGGCCGCGATGATCGGCACCGCCGGCACCGAAACCCTGCTCACGATCCAGCGCGATACCGACGAGGGCCCCGCTGCCAAATCCATCTTGCTCACCCCCCACTCGCAGCGCACCGAGACCAACATGCGCTACCGCGATGAGGTCGAACGCCGCGAAGCACGAGTCAACGAATGGTCCAACGGCACCATCGGCTACCTCCACATCCGCGGGATGTCCGCGCCCCAGGTCCGCGATTACGAACGCGATCTGTTCGCCGCCGCGCAGGGTAAAGATGGCCTCATCATCGATGTCCGCGACAACGGCGGCGGCTGGACCACCGATATCCTTCTCGCCTCGCTCACCGCGCCCGCCCACGCGTTCACCGTCCCGCGCGGCGCCAAACTCAGCGAAGCCAAGTTCGACGATTACCCGCGTGGTCGCCGTCTCATCCACGCCTACCAGCGGCCTCTGTCGGTCCTCATGAACCAGCATTCATATTCGAACGCCGAGATCTTCAGCCACGCCATCAAAACCACCGGGCGCGGCAAACTCGTCGGCACCCAGACCCACGGGGCCGTGATCTCGACGGGCGCACACAGCCTCATCAACGGCTCGTTCATCCGAATCCCGTTCCGCGGCTGGTATCTCCCAGACGGCACCGACATGGACGTCTACGGGGCGGAGCCCGATATCGACGTGCCCCAAACCCCCGCCGACGAAGCCGCGGGCCGAGACCCACAACTCAAAGCCGCGGTGCATGACCTCATGGGCCGTATCAGCCGGGGTGAAAATTAGAGTAAACCCATTCAATTCGAAGCGATATGTGCTGCGGCCATCTTGGCCGTGCGGGAGTGCAAGAACGAACTCACGGCCAAAATGGCCGCAGCACACGCTACGCTTTGATTTGGCATGCTCTAAGGCGGGGAATCCGCGGCTCAAGCCGCCTGCGATTCTCCCACGCTAAGCCGCCTGATCACCCGCCCGAGGATCCTCAGCGCTCCCGAGGATTCCGCGGCAGATCCCGATGCGTTGATGGCTTTGACGGCTTCGTCCGCGGCCTGCTCTAGGATCAAGAATCCGAAGCCGCTCGCGGTGTTTCGGATAGTCTGGGCAAGCCGGACGGATTCTTCGACCGCGTCAGCGGTGATGTATTCCTCGATATTGTCCGCCGATGCGTTGAGTTTCTCGATATACTGCGGGACCGCATTTTGCTTCGCCACGGGCAACTCGCAGACAATCGGTCGTGTCCCGGTCAGCGGGTTCGAGTGACCGATCATCAGATCTCGGATAGCGCCGACCACGACGTCCGCCGAGTACGGCTGCGGCACCACTGTCGAAGGCCCAGCCGACTCGGTGCCCGACAGCCCATCAGTTCGATTCGTCACCATAATGACCGGTTCCTGCGCACCCTCGGTACAGATGTACGAGAGCAGAGCCTCGGGCGTCGCATCCCCGTTATCCGAATCGATCATCACGAAATCGAAGCCCTCTTTCGCTAGCAGATCACGCGCGGCGCCGCTGTCAGATACGGTCTCGATCTGAACGCTCGTATCATGCAGGTAGCTCCGCATGAGCTCGATCTCCATCTAATCGAATCCAACCGCCAACATCCGCCCGGTCAACTCCGCGTTCACGAACTGATCGCTGTTCGCCATCTGTTCAAGCCAGTCTCGCTTGGGTACGAATTGGCGGACATCGATAGGCTCGATCCAACGCACGCCGATCGCGTGCACAGACCGAGATAAAAACCGGCACCACATCACTAATGCCGGAATCTGCGACCGGTTCCCTTCCTCATCATCCACATGCACAACGCACTGGCTGTCCCGATGCACGAACCCTGCGTATAAAAAACCCGCGCCGCCGGCGCTGATGTCGAGCATCACGCACTTGCCAGCCGTGAGCGAGCCGCCGGGGTGCCAGACCGTCACAACGATCTGGCGTTCGGCGGTCTCGAATCTGGCTGTTTTCCGTTGGGGATTGTTATCGGCCGGCTGGTGTTGATCCGCCATGAGACGGATTAGCTCGGCGAGAGCCTCCCCGGAAGCGGGAAAAGGGCGGGCGCTTTCAGCCGCGATCTTGTGCTGATGCTTGTCAAAGTTTTGTGTCATGTACCCCATATCCCATCTATGTGGTGTAATTCGACAATTCAGACCACAGGATTAAGTCAATGCAGAGAGCGCAGCTGAGAATAACACATATAGATGAAAAATCTGATGTAATTCAATTCACTCCGAATTCGGTGCAATCGCTGCGGATTTGCGACCTCGCCCTGTCCGGTCAACCCGCCCGCAGGCCCTCATCAAGGCCGAACGATTTCATCTTCTTGTACAGCGTCGTCCGGTTGATATCCAGTGCCTCGGCCGTCTTCTGCCGGTTCCAATCGTTCGCGTCCAGCGCGCGCACAAGGATCCGTCGCTCGGGCTCCTTGAGTGCTTCGACCAGCGGCATCGGCTCCCATTCACCGTCCATGAGTGGAACAGGCGTCCCGCCTGTCGATCCGCTGCCGCTCGCCGCCCGCATCAAACCCGCATCCGCACCATCAATCACCTGCGGCGGCAGATCCTCGATCCCGATCGTCTGGCCCCGGCTCAGCACGGCCGCCCGCTCGACGATATTGGCGAGTTCCCGCACGTTGCCGGGGTAACCATACCGGCGCAGCGCATCGACCGCTTCATCAGTGAACCCTGCAAACGTCCTACCCAACTCGACACCCTGCTGCTCAAGAAAATGCTCGGCCAGATGCGGTATATCAGCCATCCGGTCCCGCAATGGCGGCAGTTCGATCTTCACAACATTGATCCGGTAATACAAATCCTGGCGGAAACTCCCGCTGGCAACCAGATCCTCGAGCGGCTGATTGCTCGCAAGGATCACCCGCACATCGACCTCGATCGTCTCGTTTGAGCCCACGGGCTCGAACTTCCGCTCCTGCAACACCCGCAGCAGTTTCAATTGCATCGCCGGGCTCGCGCTGTTGATCTCATCGAGGAACAACGTCCCCCCGTCGGCCGCTAAAAACCGGCCCTTCTTATCAACGTGCGCCCCCGTAAACGCGCCCTTCACATGCCCAAACAACTCGCTTTCCAAAAGCGTCTCGGGGATCGACCCGCACGAAAGCTCCACATAAGGCTTGCCCGCACGCGGCGAACGATGATGGATCGCGTGGGCGATCAAACTCTTCCCAGTCCCGCTCTCGCCGGTCATCAAAGCCGTCGTCCGGCTCGGCGCGACCGCGCCCACAAGCTCGAACACCTTGCGCATACGCGGGTCGCCCCCGACTACATTGTCGAGCCCGAACCGATCGTCGAGCCGCATCCGCAGCGAATGGTTTTCTTCCACAAGCGCCTGCTGCCGCAGCGCGCGCTCGAGCGCGACCGCCAATTCATCATCCATCACGGGCTTGGTCAGATAGTCCGCCGCCCCGAGCCGCAGTGCCTCGACCGCGCTCTCGATAGTGCCGTACCCCGTCAGCATCACAACCGCCGTCGTCGGGTGATGCTCGCGAGTCCACCGCAGCAGATCCACGCCCGACTCGCCCGGCATCGACACATCGCTGAGCATCACATGCACCGGCATCGGCTTGCGAGTCGATTCTTCCGGGAAGTTCGATGCCCCATCGAGCAAGGCCTTAGCCTCGGCCGCGTTCATCGCCGTCGCCGTCTCGAAGCCCTCGCCCGACAGATGCTCGGCCAACGATTCCGCCACGATCGGATCATCATCAACAATCAATATCCGCTGTTTCTCAGCCATTCGTTCTCAATCTCGGATGCACTTTCACCCTTGCAAAACATTCCCAGTAGGACAGGCATCTTGCCTGTCTTTCCCGGCAGGACAGGCATCTTGCCCGTCGTCTTTATCTCAAACAATCTCAACAACACCCGGAGCCGGGAACACCGCCCGCAGCACCGCCCCGGGCCCGTCTTTCCGCTCCAAAAGCTCGATCCGACCGCCCATCTCCAGCACGATCTGCCGGCTCAACGCGAGCCCGATCCCCATCCCGCCCTCGCGCTTGCTGTGCCCCGGCTCAAACAGCACGCCCGGATCATCAACCTCGGGCAAACCGACCCCATCGTCGATCACCTCCAGCACCACCCGCGAGACCCCGCCCCGCTCGGTCCATCCCAGCCTCGCGTTCACCACGCCGTGCCCCGGGCCTGCGCTCGCCTTGCTCTGCCGCTCCCGCGCGACCCGCGCTTCGATCGAGTCGATCGCGTTGTGCAGCGCGTTGAGGATCACCGAATAGCAAGCCCCAGCCGATCTCGGACCCGCCCGATCGTCGATCGTCAGCGTCAACTCAATCCCAAGCGAGCCGGCCCTGGGCCGAACAACATCCACCGCGTGGTCGAGCGCTTCGCCAAGCGAGATCCGCGACGACCCGCTGAACACGGGCGACCCCAGCGAGAGCCCCGAGCCCGCCGATGTGCGCACAAGATCGTTCATCTGAACCAGCGCCAGCCGGATGGTTTCCAGCTGCTTGCGTGTCCGTTCGAGTTCTTCGCCAAGGTCCGCATCGCCAGCGGACGGCAGATCCCGCTCCGCGATCGACATCCATCGCAGCGAACCATCGAGCAGATTCCCGAGTTCATGCACAAGCGCCGTCAGCCGATCCGCCGAAACCCCGGATTGCTCGGCCGACACCGCCGGCCTGCGCCGGCGCACAACACCGTCCCGCCGCGGGCCTCCGCCGTCGGGTCTCGTCCGATCCTCGCTGCCGATCCCATCATGATGCGTCATCGCAACATTCATCGGCTCCGAGGGCGGGGGCCTCTAGACATGTTGCGTCAAATCGACATATGCGGACCAACATCCGAGAAAAACCGGCCCTCAAGCCCAGCAAAGCCCCTCGGGCAGACTGTTGAGATTCTCACACCCATCCTCACCCACTATCAGCAGGTCCTCGAGCCGCATCCCGCCCACCGCCATCGAATACAACCCCGGCTCCACCGTCACCGCATCGCCGGCCACCAGTTCCGGGCCCTTGTAATCCAGCAACGGCTGCTCTTTCAGATCCAGCCCCAGCCCGTGCCCGGTCCCGTGCGGCATCGAGCAATACGCCGCCGGCGCCCCATCTGGCGGGAACCCCATCAGGTAGCCGCGGCTTTCGATCACCGCGACCACCGCCCGATGGACATCCTCGCCCGTCGCGCCGGCCCGGATCACACCGATCCCCGCCGCCTTCGCCTCGGCCACTGTCGCGTGCATCTTTGCAACCTCAGCCGGCACCTCTCCATTGACGACCATCCGCGTGCAATCCCCGTGGTACCCCGAATCCAGGTGCTTGGGGAACACGTCAATAATCACGGGCTCCGATGTCCGCAGCACACCCGCCCCGGTGCTGTGACAATCACCACCAACCGGGCCGCACGCCACGATGTGGTGCTCGCCGAATGCGCTGCGTTCCGCGAGATGGACCGTGATCATCGCCTTCACACGCTCGGCCGAGAGCACATCGGCATCATGCACCAACTCGCCGGCCTTGTTCACCTCGGCCCGGGCGATCGTTTCGCACGCCATTCTGATCGCCGATTCGGTGATCTTGGTCGCCGCCCGCAACGCCGCGATCTCCTCGGCGTCCTTGCTCCGGCGGTCGCGCACGCCGAGTTGCCGATCGAGCAAAACCTCGATCCCCGCGTCCTCGATCTCGTCGATCACGAGGGCCGACATCGACCGATCCACAGTCACCTGGGCAACCCCCATCTTGCGGAGACACTCCGCCGTCGCCTGCGCAGCCCGGATCTCGCGGTCCCCGCTCAGCCCGCCCGCGGGCTCGAAGTCTTCGTAACAAAACACCTCGTCGGCCTTCGCTAGCTTCTTAGCACGCATCACCTCAACATCGCGCAGCACGAGCCTGCGCACGCCGTTGGGAGTCACGATGATCGAGGCAGGATCGTGCGCATCAAACCGGATCCGATGGAACACGGCCTTGTTGATCGCAGGAACACCAGAAAGAAGCGTCGCGGTATGGTCAATGGTCATACCAGATTCTAGCGGCGCCGAATCAAGCCAACGCTACGCATTCAAGGCCTTGCGCACAGTCTTCATAGGAATGTACATATGGTGATCGTCATCGACAAGACTCTGAAAACCGAAGTGGCTATAGAAGTCCTTTGCGGATTGGCCCTTGGCATCGACCTCGATCACCGCCGTGCCGATTGTTTCGCTCGTCGCGAGGGCAAGCCGAAACGCTTCGATCAACAAGCGTGAACCGACGCCCTTTCTTTGAAACGAAAGATCGACAGCCAATCGGCCGAGCAGCGCCGCGGGCAGCGGCATCCGCGTCGAGTAACCCTTGCCTTCTGGGACCACCTCGACTCTGAGCAAACTCGACGAAAGGGTGATATAGCCCGCGATCTTTCCCTCAGAATCCGCGAGGACATAGCCGCGGGTAACATCCTTGCGGGCGTGCTGGCCGAGCGTTTTTTTGAGGTACGTCGTGAGTTCCTCGACACCGCAATCGAAAGATCCTCGATCGTGTTTCTTCTTATCGAAGAGCTCAAATCGCAGCCGATCAATCCGGTCATCCATGCCGCGCCGCGGCCCGGCGGAGCGCCTCGTTGGGTTCATCCTGCGATTCAAGCATCGCTAAGAGTGCTCTGCTGTCACGCTGGCTCAACTCGCGCTGTTCGATTTGCTGGATCGTCTTATCGGCAATCCTACTCAGCGATCTATTGATGAAACTCGTCACTGACATGCCACTCATCGAGGCCGCCTGCTTGATCTTCCGTTTCAAGTCTTCGGGTTGCTGGATTGTGATTTTCGTCATCTGAGCCATGGATCACCTCGTTGATATATACGGTAATATGCCGTATAAATTCCAGAAATTCAAGGAAAAATCCAAAGTTATTCCAAAGCCCGATCAAATCACGATAATTATCACACCCCCACCACCGCCGCATCCCGATCAGTCAAAAGCCCGCCGTCCGAACGTTCCTTCACCGTCCCATCCCGCTTTCGGCTCCGTTCGCACCGGGGTTCATCGCGCAGATCCTGTACGACAACCGCAGTCGCGGCCGAATCAAGGCTCGCCCGGCTCACGCCGCACAAGTCCGCGAGATCCTCGATCGCAAACCCGGCCAGCACGCCGTCAGGATCGGGGAAAACAAGCCCCGCATCGAGCGGGTTGTCGATCCCGTCCGCCTTCGCGTGCTCGAGCGCGAGCAGGCCCGCGTGACGAGCCTCCATGACCGCGCCCCAGCCCGCGTCCGCATTCGCCCCGAACGGGGGCAAAAACTCCTGGAAATGGACACACATCGGGTCGTCTTTTTCGGCCTTCCGCAGCGTCCGGTACACCTCGTCGGCCGTGTGGCACATAAACGGCGCGATCAGCCGGCTCAGCCCGTCGGCGATATCCCACATGACCGTCTGCGTGCGCCGCCGCCTGGGCGAATCCGCCGCATCGCAGTACAGCCGATCCTTGGTCGCCGCCAGATAGACCGAGCTCATCGTGTCGCTACAGAAGTGATAGATCGCCGTGTGCGCACGCCGGAAGTTGTACTTTTCAAACGCGTCTTTGACGTCTGCGCTGAGTTTGTCGAATTCCGCGAGCGCCCACGCGTCGATGCTCTTGGGATCGAGCGCACAGCAATCAACGCAGTGCTCGCCGCTGGTGAAATCGTACAGGTTGCTAAGCAAGAACCGGACCGTGTTGCGGACCTTGCGGTAGCTCTCGCCCGCGATCACAAAGAAGTCGTCGTCCACCTTCACGTCGCCCTCGTAGGCCAGCGACGCGACCCACCAACGCAGCACGTCGGCCCCGTAATTATCGAACAGATTCTCGATCGTGTGCCCGGCGCTCTTGCTCAGTTTTCGGCCGTCCTTGTCGTTCATAAACCCATGCGTCAGCAGAGTTTTATAAGGGGGCCGGCCCATGACCCCGATCGACGGCAGCATGGATAGTTGGAACCACCCACGGTGCTGGTCGGAGCCTTCGAGATACAACTCGACGGGGAACGCATCGTCGCCGAGCCGTTCGCGCATCACCGCGTTCCAGGATGATCCAGATTCGAACCAGACATCCAGAATATCCCCACCTTTTTTGAGCAAACTCGGATCAAAGTCATCGGGCGCGGCCGGGTCATCCTCTGGCGAATAATGCACCAGCAGTTCCGAGGGTTCTTTAGTGAACCAAGCATCCGAGCCCTCTTCGCGGAATAACTTTGCGATCGCCGCGACGCTCGCCTCGGTCATAAACGCCGATCCGTCCCCGGTCATAAACGCAGGGATCGGTAGACCCCAGGACCGCTGCCGACTGATACACCAATCGGGCCGAGATTCGAGCATCCCCCGCATCCGGTTGCGACCCCACTCGGGCACAAACCCGACGCTGCCACCCTCGGCCACCGCCTCCATCGCCTTCCCGCGAAGCGTCCCGCCGCTTTCCATCTCCGTATCAACCCCCACGAACCACTGCTCGGTGCTCCGGAAGATCACGGGCGTTTTGCTCCGCCAATCGTGCGGGTACGAGTGCATGAACTTGTTGTCGTGGAACAGATGCCCGCTCCAACGCAGCCGCTCGGTCACCTTCTCGTTCGCGTCCCAGATGCTCATGTCCCGCAGCCATTCGGGCACCGTATGGTCGTACGTCCCGTCGCCCCGCACCGGGCAATACACCGGCAGCCCGACCCGCAGCCCGGTCTGGTAGTCATCCACGCCGTGCCCGGGCGCGGTGTGCACCAATCCAGAACCGTCCTCCACAGTCACATACTCGGCCGCGACGATCTGGTAGCACGCGCTCGTATCCGCATCCGGATGCCCGTGCGGCCTTGGCGGCTTATCACAAAACGGGTGCTTGTACCGCAGCCCCACGAGTTTGTCGCCCGTCGCCTTCGCGAGCACCTCGACCGATTCGCACCCCGCCTGCTTGGTCACGCTCTCGAGAAGATCCTCGACAACCACCGTCACGTTACCATCCACCCGCGCCAGCACATAGGTAAACCGCTCGTGCACCGCCACCGCGAGGTTCGCCGGCAGCGTCCAGGGAGTCGTCGTCCAGATCATAAACGATGGCGTCTGCCCCACATCGTCCGCATCGACCTCGAACGCCGCGCACACCGCCCCGCCGTCCGCCGCCTCAAAGTCCACATACACCGAAGTGTCTTCGCGGTCCATATATTCAAGCTCGGCATCCGCCAGGGCCGTCTCATTTGCCACCGACCAATGCACGGGTTTGAGTGCCCGGAACACCAGCCCCTTGGCGACCAATCCCGCGAGCACTTCGAGCACCGCGCCCTCGTAGGCCGGCTGCATCGTCAGGTATGGATCCTCGTAATCCGCCTGTGTCAGCAGCCGTTTCATCTGCCCCGCCTGAATCTTCACATACTTCTCGGCGTACTTCTTGCATTCCCGGCGGATCGCCATCTTCGCGGCGCTCGGCTCCAGCGTCGCCAATTTCTTCGCCTTCCCGCTCTCCACAAGATTCAGCATCACCTTGTGCTCGATCGGCAACCCGTGGCAATCCCAGCCCGGCACATAAGGCACATCGAACCCCGCCATCCCCTTGCTGCGCACAACAAAGTCCTTGAGGCACTTGTTCATCAGATGCCCTAGGTGGATCGACCCGTTGGCATAAGGCGGCCCATCATGGAACACAAACTTGGGCTTGCCATTCTTCCGCGCGCGCAGCGCCTCGTACGAAGCCACCTTGTCCCAACGCTTCAAGCTCGCCGGCTCGTTCTGGATCAGGTTCGCCTTCATCGGAAAACCCGTCTTGGGCAGGTTCAACGACTTCTTATAGGTGCGACCCTCGCTCTTCTTCCCAGCGGCGGCAGATCCGGTTTCAGCAGACATGGCAATCACTCCTCGCAACCAGCAAGCCCGGGCACAAACGCCCACAGCCCCACCGCCGCGATCTTTTCGTCGATCTCAGATTGAATTAGGATAGGAACAGACTCTCGCCGAACGCCCCGCCAAACCCCCGCGAACATCCCAAAATAGAAGGGTCGCCGAGCCCTCAGCAGGGCCTCATAATTCGGTTCACGATTCGAGTATGCAAGAAAGCCATCGCCAAGAGTCTATCGCATCTTCAATCGTTCAGTAACGAGCAATCTCCCCCGTGCCACTGACACGACTTTGGGCCAGTGCTTCGTGCGGCTTTAGCAAAGTACAAAAAGCACTGACCTGAAGACAGGTCAGTGGCACGGTCACACGCTACAGAGATACAGAAAATGCTCTAAAATGCCTAAAGCGACCTCTAAGCCGTCACTTCTGCTCAAAGATCGTCTGTGTCCGCAGCACAACCCCGCCTCGGGCTATCAGGTGATAGCACTGGGCATGCACCTGGTTGTGAAACCGCTGGACATCCACGATCGACATGCTCGCGCCCGCATCTTCGTCCCATCGTTCGACCTGCGCACCCGCCTCGTCGGCGTAATCGAGCATCTCCTCGAACGTCGCGCGGTACAGGTTCTCGCCGAGCGCCTCGGATTGGATCGTCGCGATGTACCCGACGCCGTCGTTCTCGAACTTCTCGTCGAGATCGTGCTCGCCGTTGCAGATAAAACTGTTGAGACAGTTTGCCTCGGGCAGAGATGTCTCGCCCCCGCAGATCACCTCGCTATAGCAGCAAGCGCCCGTGCTGAACCGCAACGCGTGCCCACCCCCGAGCAGCCACGATTCCAACTCGTAGCCCTCGTGGCGGACAACCCGTCTCGAGCGGAGTTCAAAGAACTCTGGATGCACGGCCCGGTTGTAGAGCCCATAGCCGAATGTCTGGTCTTGTTGTGTCGATACGATCGGGTTCACGGCCTTGATTCCCCTCTGAGAGCCCGCCGCCCTCTCGGCCGACGAGCCCATTTATAACTAACCCATACATGCCAACCCCGGCGCTTTGTGCGGTGCCGAGGCTTGAAATGCCGAATATCCGAGAACAGTCGAAGCCCCACTGGTCCCGACTCAGATCCCCACGATTGTCACCCAGAATCCCAACCCTTGAAGATCGGAAGCCCGAAGTGACTCACAATATAGAAGCCCACACCACCCGCGATCTACTACAAATTGGGTGATTGATCGACATTTTATCGGGACAACCAGCCGTCCTCAAGCAAAATCTTGATAACCATGCACTTACGCTTCCCATCCCGGCATCAGGAATCCGCTTCCGCGCACGATGCACTCCAGTTTCTTCCCAACAATTTACGTTTCACAGCCCTTAGTTCAACTCTCGAATATGTAACAAATACCGAACTTCATCAACTCCATCTACAACTCGTCGAACTCTGCCAGCCCGCCGAGCCGCGCAGCACCCGAAAAACCGGCGTCGTCGCATGGCTCTTCGATCGCCGCGCACGCCGCGATGCCCAGGCCGCAACTCTCGCCGCGCAAACTCTACTGGGCTCGTGGGATCACCTCGCACCCGATGCCCGCAAACTCGCGCTCGCGGCCGACTTCCCCGATTGGGCCTCGCTCATCAACCCGCTGCTAGAAGCAGACCCAAAAGCCATCGAAGCGGTCGCCGCGTTCTACGCCGATGCTGACCCGTCGCACAGCACCGATCCCGATGCGCTCCTTCGCCTGCTGACTTCGGATTCCAGGCGCGCCATCGCACTTGCCGAGTCTCGGATTTTGCCACAGATCCTCGCCGGCGTTGCGACTCCCAATGCCGAGATCGCAAAGGCCCTGCAAGACCATCGCCCGCAAACCGACTCGCCCCCAGCCGTCGAGCCACAATCCGCCGAGCACGCCGTGCAGATCGCTCTGCACACACTCGATGCCTACGACCAACACGAGCTCGCTTCGATCGCGACCGCCGCGCTCCTGCTGCTCGATCGCCCCGCAAACGACCCGGCCCGCAAGGCCGTCGAGCCCATCGGCGCGATCCTGCGCAGCCCGGATCACCCCGCGTTTGGCGTGCTCCGCCGTGCGCTCAAGCGTGACCGCAGCCCCGCCGCCCGCCGGATCGCGTGGCGTGCGCTCAAGCCGGGCCCCATCGCGATGGCAGCCCTCGACCGAATCTCGAACCCACAGAATCATCTCGACCACGAAGCCGTCCTCCCGCTCTCGTTTCTCTTGCTCAACCCGGCCCGCGCAGAAATGCTCGCGGGCGTCAAACAGCGCACAAACCGCAGCACCCCGCGCGGCCGATCAAACCCGATCCGAGCCGCCGCGCTCGCCCCGCTCTTGCCATCCGCCCAAACCCCGCTGTGCGCACAAGCAACCCGCGGCCTGGCATCTCTGCTAGCAAAATCAGACGACCGCGCCTCCGCAGACATCTGCGCGCGCATGCTGACGACCGACGACCCACGCGCCCGGCTCACCGCCGCCCGGTTCGCCACTGATAGCCAGAGCATCGCGGATTTCTGTCTCGACCCGTCCCCGGCCGTGGCGCTCGTCGCCGCGCTGCGCCGTTCCGCCGTCGGCGCCCGCGGCCCATCGGGCAACGCCGAGCCGCCGCACCGCGCCCGGCTGACGCGGGTGCTCAGCCGCAGCCCGCACGTTTGCGTCCGCCGGATCGCGCACGAGGATCTCGAGCAAACAACTTTCCTCACGGCCTCCGGGCGACCATCGCTGCGCGCACTCACGCTCGCCCAACGCGACCCGGCCTCGCTCTCCGATGGATTAAAATTGCTCCTCGATTCGGGTGATCCGCGGACCCGCATCAACGCGATCCGAGCCGCGTGCCGGCTGGGCGTTATCGATGGCTGGAAAAGCGAACTCGCCACGATCATCGAGACAACGAAACAATCGCAAAATGCCAAGCCCGCATCGGTTGTCGCGGCGACCGCGGCCGCTGCGCTCGGTTCGATCCCCGAGCGCGCGACGCTGCCGCTGATCCACGCCGCGCTCGAGCACCAAGACCCGCGCGTGCGCGCAAACGCGGTCGAATCTCTAGAACGCCTGTGCGCATCGATCGAGACCGATCCGACAACCCGGCTCACCGAGATCAAGCAATCGCCCGAGCACCGCGCCAGAGCAAACGCGATCCGTGCGCTCGTCCGGCTCCGCCTTTCAGATGAACCACTCGCCGGCGCAAGCGATGATCTCGGGCGGATGCTGACCGATGATCGCGTGCCCCACCGTCTCGCGGCGGTCTGGCTGGCCGAGCGGCTTTTGTGTGATCCCCGGCGTGAGGCGGGCCCGAATTCGCCGGCGTGGCAGGCCGCGGCTCGCGGCGTCGCGGCGTTGGCGCGCGATGGGACCGAGCCGCACGTCCGGGCCCGGGCTTCGCGGTGCGCGCGCCGGTTGCTTGCCGAAGTCACAAGATCAAATCACGCCGCTGACCCTGCGATCGGCACCACCGCCAAACGTGTCCGCGATATGGCCCGGCGGAACGCAACCGGGCGATCAACTGAAGCCGAGAGGGCGGGGGTGAGCGCATGATCAGGTACCTGTTTGCAACGCCGGGCGACCCGGTTCGGCTCATCAAACCCGCCGCCGACATGGCCGAATCGGGCACACTTTCGACCATCAATTGGTGGGTGATGATCCCGGTCATTCTGGTCGGGATCGCGACGATTCTGACGATCCAGCTCCGCATCTCGCGCGCACGGAAACTGTCCACCCAAGAACAAGCCTTCCGCGCACTCGCCCGACGGACGCGGCTGCCCACCCGCTACCGCGTGCTGCTCCGGCGGCTCACCCGTGAACCCGACGCCCCCCCGCCCGTTGCGTTGCTGCTGAGTGATGATGCGTTGAGCCTGGCGGCCTGCGGCATCGAAGCAAAGCCCCGAACCGCAACCAATCGGGTGCTCGCCGAGTATCTTGAATTGCGAGGTGTCACCGATCCTCGTGGTTCCGAGGCCGTTGCCTGATTTTTTGTGAATCCGGCCCGACCGATCCCCAAGAATTCAATATCTCGGCTCTGTTTGAAGCCCGTCCCACTTGGAAGCCCGTTTTGCTTAAGATTCTCAGGAGGCCAACTATGATGAACTCGATATTTTCATTCCGTACCCGCCGGGCCGCGATCGGCATTGCCGCCCTGTGCCCTGCCGCGCTCCCGCTGACGGCGTGCGCCGAACCCGCGTCATCTCATGATCCTGAGCCGTATCTTCGGGTGAGCGACGACGAGGCGACGGGCCGCGTCGGGCTCCAGATCGCGCTGCGGACATTCCAGCGCGGGCAGGGCGAGCCATCGCTCACGCTCGTCGGCGTGGTCCATGTCGGCGACCAGGGCTATTACGACGCGCTCGCCGAACGGCTCGATGCGCACGATCTGGTTCTGTTTGAAGGCGTCGGGCCGATCTGGGCGCACATGGACCCGGAAGCCCCGCAGGCCGACATGGTCGCGGCGACCAAATCACGGCTTCGTATGCTCGGGATCATCGCCGAGCAGCGCCGCCGGGCGGGCGATCCTGTAAACACGATCGACGATATTTTTTCCGGCAAGACCGGCTACGAGAAACGCCTGATCCGGGCCGCGACGAACGACGCGTGGGGGAATCCTGTTCAATTTTACAGAGACAAACTCAACACGACGATCCGGAGCCTGGGCGCCGATGGGATTCAGGGCGGACGCGGCGCGAACGCCGACATCACGCTCGATGATCTCCCAGCGATCATCGACGAAGAACTCGAACAAAGCGACGGTATCCAGGCTCAGCTCGCGGGCGCGGCCGGGCTGGTTTTTCAGTTGTCTTCGATCGACTATGACAAGCCGAGTTGGGTGAACAGCGACACGACGGCCGAGGCTCTTTCGTACGCGCTGGCGGGGCTCGACCCGGAGGACGCGAGGCCGGGCGGGGGCGTGCCTGCGACGGGCGGGGGCGACCCGCTGTTCGATCTGCTGAGCGGGCGGGGCTTCATGGGCAAGCTCGCGGGCGGGTTTTTGAAGTTGATCGGTTCGAGCCCACAGAGCCGGGCGATGCTGAGGCTGATGCTGATCGAAACTTTGGCAAACGCCGACGAGATGATGGAACTCGCGGGCGACACCGAGGGTGTCGGGCACATGATGGAGGTCCTGATCGACCAGCGCAATGAGGTCGTGCTTGCCGATATCCGCGGCTCGATCGAGGCGGCAAATTCGGGCGATGAAGACGCACCGGGCACGATCGCTATCTTCTTTGGCGCGGGGCACCTGGCGGAGATGGAGCGTTCGCTCGTCGGCATGGGCTACGAGCCGACCGAGACGGCTTGGCTCGACGCGATCGGCGTGGACCCGACCGAGGCGGGGATGTCACCCGAGCAACTCAAAGGCATGCGCACGATGATGAACCGGATGATCGAGACGCAGACCAAGGCGCTGCGGGAGAAGCAGGCGAAGGATTGATCGGGCGAGAGCATTCTTACCAGATCCGTAGCGTTTCTGGGTGCCACTGACCTGTCCGCAGGTCAGTGTTTTTTATCCAAACAAGCAAGAACACTGACCCGAAGACGGGTCAGTGGAACAAAAATTCGACACCACCAATCGCTACAACTGCTGTTCTGCTGCTCTTAGGACGGGCAAGATGCCCATCCCACTCGAGAACACCACGCCGTGTGCAACTCAGGCCGTGATGCGTTGCCCGTAGGAACCTCGACCTCCGGTGTCGTAGGCATCGGGCTCGGCTTCGTTGGTCGCCCAGCCTAGGTAGTTGACAAAGCGTTTGCGGAGATCCTTGGCGATCCCGTCGGCCGAGAGTTCGCTGTTTGAATAGTCGATCACTTCGCGGAAGTGGATCCGCGATCGGCTCATGTGCCACAGGCTCGCCCACGCGGGGTCGTACTGCGGGGTGTCCTCGATCGTGATGGTGAGCACGCGGGCGCCGCTCTTTTTAATCAGCAGCCCGGCCCCGGGTTGGAACGGCATCAGTTGCCGGGGCGGGCGTTCGAGCGCGCCTTCGGGGAAGATCCCGACCACGCCGCCTTGCCTGAGATGCCGCAGCGCCGTGCGCAGACCACCCGAATCTCGGCGGTTGCGGTCGATGAAAATGATCTCCCAGAACTTCCAATACCATTCGAGCGCCGGTACGCGCATGTCCTGGGCCATCAGCCAGCGGATGAAAAACGGGCAACTCGTCTGGACCAGCACCGGATCGAGCCCGGCCGTGTGATTGCATATGAGAATCAGCGGTTCTGAATTGCCGATTTCGGGGCCGAGCCCGGCGAGTTTTTTCTTGCCTCGGACACGGAGCGCGTGCACGGTTTTGGCATACAGCTTGCCGGTGACCATCGTCATCCCGGTTTCAAAGTCACCCCGGGGGTTATCAAAGACGGCGCGCCCGAGCAGGCCAAGCAGCGTGAGCGCAACGAGAACGATGATGGAAAGAAGGATATACGTCAATGCGGTCGATGTTAGCGGGTACCAATGAACATGTCGTCTCTGCACTCTCTCAACGCACGACATTGCGGAATCTCTCGCTATTTGGGCGGATCATTTCAGTCTTCCCGCCCCCTGACATACACTGACCCTGTGAATGATCTATGGGCACAGAAGCGTGAAGACGCGCGGCGGGGCGTTGAGCCGTTGGCGGTGCGCATGCGCCCCCGAACCATCGGCGAGGTCATCGGGCAAACACACCTGCTGAGCGAGGGCAAACTGCTCAAGCGAATGATCGACGCCGACTCGATCATGAGCCTGATCCTCCACGGCCCGCCCGGCACGGGCAAGACAACGCTGGCCGAGGTGATCGCTGGCGCGACCAATCGCCGGTTTGCCCGGGAGAACGCGGCGAGTGTGGGCGTGAAACGCATCCGCGAATTGATCGACGAGGCCGACCGGGTCTTGGGCGACACGGGGCGGCGGACGATCCTGTTTCTCGATGAGATCCATCGGTTTACAAAGAGCCAGCAGGACGTGCTTCTGGGCGATGTCGAGCGTGGCCTGATCACGCTTATCGGCGCGACGACAGAGAACCCGCTGTTCAGCGTCAACAGTGCGCTGATTTCTAGATCGACGCTTTTCAAACTCGAAGCGCTGAGCGAAGATGAGATCGTCATGGTGGTCAAGCACGCGATCGCGGACCCTCGCGGCTACGGGGAGATGGATCTGGATGTGACCGACGGTGCGCTGCGCGTTTGGGCGCTCAAAAGCGAAGGCGATGCGCGGCGTGCGCTCAATGCGCTGGAAGTTGCGGTGCTCTCTTCATCGAGTCAGACAGGCGGGACGCCTGTCCCACAGAAACCTGAAAAAATCGTCATTGACGATCGTGTCGCCGAGGATTCCATCCAGCAGAAAGTCGCGGTCTACGGGGGCGATGGCCATTACGACGCGATCAGCGCGATGATCAAATCCGTGCGCGGCTCGGACCCCGACGCGGCGGTCTACTGGATAGCCCGGATGCTCGACGCCGGGGAAGACCCACGGTTTATCGCGCGCCGGCTGGCGATTCTTTCATCCGAAGACATCGGCAACGCCGACCCGCGCGCCGTCGTGATCGCGCAATCGTGCTGGGATCTCGTCGAACGGATCGGGATGCCCGAGGCCCGGATCACGCTGGGCCAGTGCGCGACGTACCTCGCGTGTGCGCCCAAATCCAACGCGGCCTACAAGGCAATCGACGCGGCGCTCGAAGATGTGCGCACGGGCCGGGTGCTGCCGGTGCCGCTCTATCTGCGCGATCCGAATTCCTCGCCCGTCGCGGCCGGCTCGGGCGCGGGGCAGCGTGTATCCGACGCGGCCGACGAGTCGTACGAATACAACCACTCGCGTGATGATCGCATCACCGGGCAGGATTATCTGGGTGTTGAGAAGATCTACTACAACCCGACCGATCAGGGGGCCGAGCGGATCTTGGCGGAACGGCTTGAAGAGGTCAGGCGGCGTCGCCGGGTTCGGCGGGACAATGAGCAATGAATGCCGATCATGCGCACGAATCTGACCTTGAACGCCGAAAGGCCGAGTGCCGAGGTAGCATCCGGAAAAAACTATCGGGGTTTGCTTCTCGGCGTGAAGCCGTGTCTGAGGCGATCGTCGATTCGTTTGTCGGTTCAGAATATTGGATACCGGATTCGGTGGTGATGGCGTATCTGGCGCTGCCCGGCGAGGTCGATCTGGACGGGCTTTGGGAGCGCGAACCCAGGCCGACACTCGGCGTGCCTCGGATCGAAATTGGTGATCCGCACATGGCGGTCTGCGCCATCGGCCAACCACCGGCGGATACCGAGCCGGGGCCGATGGGCGTGCGCACGCCGCGGGATGGGGCCCCGGAAATCGAGCCTGATTCAATACGAGCGGTGCTCGTGCCCGGACTCGGGTTCGATGAATCCGGCAATCGGCTGGGCCGGGGGGGCGGCTATTACGACCGATTCCTCGCGGCAGTCGGTCGGCTGGCCCCGGATGTTGCGTTCATCGGGGTATGCTGGTCGGAGCAGGTTGCCCAGACTGTGCCGGCAGGGCCTTTGGATGTCTCGGTTCATATGCTTCTGACCGAGCACGGCTTACGGCGTTGCCGGGCCTGAGATTTTCTGGGCGGGGCCGTGGGTAATCCCCGGGTTTCTCGGAATGTGGGCCCGGAAGCCGATGTATATTTGAGTTGGGTTCGTTTGAAGATGTATGGAGACTGACCGCATGAGCCTGCCGAGCCAGACCGCACGATCAAGCCCTGCGGGGCGCACGTTTGTCTACCGCAAGCGTCGTGGCCGGCGTGGGATAGGGCCGATGCTGATCGTCGGCGGCGGGGCCTTGTTTATCTTGCTCTTGATCGGGTGGATGTTTGTCTTTGGTCCTTGGAGCGGGAAGGCTCAGGTCGTCAGCGACGAGCAACCATCTGATACCGAATCGCTCGCGCAGGGCGATCGGCAGAATACAGGCCCGGTCGTCATCAATCAGGGAAGCGCCAACAACGAACGCGAGCGGTTCGCCGCGCCGGCCTTGGCCCCCGAGCGTATCGACGATGTGACGATCCCGGATCTTGTCCCCCCGCCGCTCGAAGAGAGCCGGGGGATGCTCGACGACATCATCGATCCTAGCGAGAACGGCGGCGCACCGATCGTGCCGCAGGCCGAGGATCGCCCGGCCGAGCCGAACCGTGCAGGGTTGTCATCTCGGGATGACAACCCGATTTCTGCGCATCTTGAGGCGGCCGACGCATTGCTCGACCGCAACGACCCGCTCGCGGCCCGCCAGGCGCTTTGGGATGCGATGCGGATGCCCGGGCTCGATGAACGCCGGCTGGGCGTGCTGCGAGATCGTCTCACCAAGTTGAACATGGATCTCGTCTTCGGCCCGGTTCACCGCGCGGGCGATCCGCTGAGCCGGCTGTACACCGTGAAGCGAGGCGATTCGCTTTCTCAGATCGCTCGGCGTGAAAAACTCGGCACGCATTGGGGCTTGATCCAGCGGATCAACGGGCTTTCCAGCCCCGAGCGGATCCGCGAGGGGCAGAAACTCAAGCTCGTCGCGGGGACATTCCACGCGGTGGTCGACAAGAGCGATTTCCGGCTCGACCTGTATCACGGCGAGACCGAGGAGCCGGATTCGTGGGTCTTCATCGCGTCGTTTGATGTGGGTCTGGGCGAGGGCGATTCGACACCGATCGGGCAGTTTGTTGTCCGCGATGATGGCAAACTCGCAAACCCGGGGTGGGTCAACCCGCGCAACCCGGCCGACAAGTTCGGCCCCGACGACCCGGGGAACCCGATCGGCGAGTTCTGGGTCGGGCTCGACGGGCTGGGCGATTCGGCCGCGTATGTGGGCTACGGCCTGCACGGCACCATCGACCCGAACTCGATCGGGCTGGAACGCTCGATGGGGTGCGTCCGGCTGAGGCCCGATGCGATATCGCTGGTTTATGGGGTGATGACCGAGGGCCGGAGCTTGGTGAACATCAGGCGATAATCACGCGCCGGTGAGTTGCCTAAGAGAGCCCAAAGCGTGATCGCCGGGCCGAGCATTCTTATCTAACCCGTCGCGTTTCTGTGTGCCACTGACCTGCTTACAGGTCAGTGTTTTTTTCTTCAAACGGGCAAGAACACTGACCCGAAGACGGGTCAGTGGCACAAAGTGCAATACTACCAAACGCTACAATTTATGAATTGTTGTGGTCGATGCGCATCTTTGAAATCGCAAGATCCGCGAGCCCGGGCACCGCGGTCGCAACCGCCATCGCCAAGCGCGCAGTCGTGCTCGTCCAGACTTCGCCCTTGGGCTTTTTCAAACACTTCACGACCGCGTTTGCGATGGTTTCCGGCGGCTGGATGAACCCCCGGCCGGCGCGATTTTTGCCTCGGGCTTTCTGGCCCGAGCGTTCGAGCAGGGCATCAGAAAACTCGGTGCTTGTCTGGATCGGATGGACGGTTGAGACATGGACGCCGGCGGAGCGGAGTTCGTGGCGCATCGCCCGGCCGAAGTGGTCCTGGCAGGCTTTGGTGGCGCTGTAGGCCCCGAAGAGCGGGAGGCCGATCTTGCTGAGGCACGACGAGCAAAAGATGACGTGGCCTCGGCCCCGCTCGATCATGCCGGGCAGCGCGGGGCGGACGGTGTTGATCGAGCCCCAGAAGTTGGTCTCGAAGATGTCTCGCAGGTCTTGCTCGGGGGTGGACCAGGTGGGCTGTTCCTGGCCGTAGCCCGCGTTGGCGAAGACGGCGTGGAGCGGGCCGAGTTGCTTCTCGGCGTGGGTGATGAATTGTGCGCACGAATCGGGATCGGTGACATCGCCCTTGAACGCGGTCGCTCGGCCGCCGGCTTCGTGGATCTCGGCGACGATCTCATCGAGCATCTCGCCGCGCCTTGCCATGACGGCTACGAACATGCCGGCGCGTGCGCACGCCGAGGCGGTAGCGCGGCCGATGCCGCTGCTGGCTCCGGTGATGGCGATCGGTTTGGCGTAGAGATCGATCATGCCGTCATTCGATCGCTTTATCGATGGCCTCGGCCGTGTTATCGCTCGCCGATTGCAGGTCCTTGCCGACACCGCTGACGGTGTTGCAGCCTGCGAGTGCGAACGTGAGGGCTGCGGCGGCGATGGCGAGCGTCGTGATAACGGTTTTACGTGTGCGCATGGCTGTGTACCTTTCGTTGTCAGCGTGCGGTGTGCGCGCTGGACGCAGAAGCCTACGCCACGGCTGTTGCAGAGTCCGGCCCTACCCGCACAGACATTGCCAGGTCAATCCGGGTTCAGTCCTTGCCGGGGTCGGCATCGAGGGTCGCGCCCGCGAGCCGGTCGCCCCAGTACCGGGTGGAATCAAAGACCTGATCTGTGCTGCACCCGGCGAGCGGGAGGGCCGAGATCGCGAACACGGGGAGACACATCAGCACAATCCAGCGAGCGGGCCGCGCGTGTTGAATTGCCGGATTAGTTTTTGGATTGCGTGGCATCTCTGTTTCCTCCTGAATCAACCGCGATCCGAACGCCCGAGCAGCCAGGTGAGTTCGGGAGCCCGGCGGGCGGCGGCGAGGCCGGCGTAGACTGCCGCTCCGACAACCACCGCGGCCGCGAGCGCGCCGGCGTGTGCGCCCCATGTCGTGCGCCCCGGCCAGACCCAGAGCATGAGCCCGACGGCGATTCCCATCGCAATCGACGTGCCGATCGTGCGCACGATCGAGGCCCGGCTTTCCGCATCGAGCAGCGGCCCCGAAAGCAAGTGTTTGCGAGCAAGAATTGAAAGAAGCACGACTTGTGCGATCGAGGCGGCGGCGGTGGACCACGCGAGCCCGGCTTCTTTGAATGGCCAGATGAGGGTGAAGTTGAGGACGAGATTGAGCGCGACCGTCGCGATCGCGGCATTCATGGGTGTGCGGGTATCGCCCGTTGCATAGAACGCCCGGGTGAGAACGTGGACGAGTGAGTAGGACCAGACGGCGACGGAATAGCCGAGCACTACGGACGCGGCTCTTGCGACGCCTTGTTCGCTGAAGCCGCCGCCCAGCCCGGTGTAGACCGCGTGAACTAGGTCATCGCGCACGAGCGCGAGGCCGACCGATGCTGGGAGCGCGATGAAGAGACTCAGGCGGATTCCGTTCCGGAGCGTGCGCGCAAACGAGGCCGAGTCATTTGCTGCGCGTGCGAGCTGGGGGAAGACGACTGTTGCGACAGCGATGCCGAACACGCCCAATGGGAATTGGTAGAGGCGCTGTGAATAGAACAGCACGGCGTTTGAGGCTTGATCGAGAGGGTATTGATGGCCCAGGATTGTCGGGCCGACCCAGTTTGGCCACATTGCGATGAGGGTGTCGAGCATGGCGTTGAGTTGGAGGGTGCCAAGGCCGATGAGTGCGGGGATGATGCGCACGAGCAGGGCCTTTGATTCGCCCTTGGCGGCCTGGAATTTTCGAGTCCAGACCGCGTTGCCCCGGAGCATCATCAACGACCACACGACCTGGACTGCGCCGGCGACAACGACCGCCGCCCCGATATAGAACGCCCAGCGGTGCGGGTCGGCCTCGGGCACGAGAAAAAACGGGACGGCCACGGCGAGGATGCAGATGTTGAGGATAATCGGCGCGGCTGCCCACGGGCCGAACCGGCCGTGGGCTTGGAGCATGCCGCCCATGATCGCTGC
>Ga0316208_1001032_pt1 | contig 28520 bp, 15 predicted proteins | sample 3monopyrite_MG_FD_204944 | JGI IMG/M metagenome (GOLD analysis project Ga0316208, IMG submission 204944) | Microbial mat bacterial communities from mineral coupon in-situ incubated in ocean water Damariscotta River, Maine, United States -... | ecosystem: Environmental > Aquatic > Marine >... | reverse complement strand
CATCGGGGAAAAGAATGCGTGGTTCTGGCGCTAGGTCAGGCACCGCAACCCATTCCAAAACCGTGGCGCGGTCATCGCGGAAGCCGTCGGCGCCAGTCATGGCCAAAGACACTTCTCCTGAGGTGGTCACAGTGAGATTGCCGAGGTAACTGCCGTCATCTTGTGGGCTGAGTTCCAGCGGCGAACCATCGAGGAAGGACACGCGGACTTCTTCCGTGGCGCGGTCGGGCAAGAAGCGCAGGGCGAGAGTGCTGCCTTGCAAAGCCCGAAGTTCATGCATGCTTCCGACTTCTTGCGGTAAGCCGGTGTAACTCGGGGGAGTCATGGTGACTTCCCATAAGGCCAAGCGTGGAGGGTCGCCAACTTGGAGTTGAATGCGCGGACGGTCGTCGTCGTCGTCACCGCCTTGGAAACTCAGAGTGAGTTCCTCCTGAAGAGGAGAAAGGCGCAGAACGAAGTCCCCGCCGCCAAGAGCATGCAGGGTTTGTGGGACTTCCCCGCCATAGGCGACCACGCGCTCGGGGATTTCCCCTTCGGCACGAATGCGAATGGACAAGACCGAGCCGCGGGCGACGGCCACTGAGAAGTCTTCGATGCCCTGCTGCTGCACCGCAATCGGCTCACTGGCACCTTCGAGGTACACCGGCATCAGGGTGAGCTTGGTGGCAGATGGCCAAGCCAAGGCCTGTCCCATGGCGCGTTGCCAGAAAATCGCGGCCTCGCCGGGGAAGAAGCTAATGCCACCAAGCACGAGCGCTGCCGCTGCTGCTCCATTGAGCAGGCTGCGCCGAGCACGCCCAGTTGGGACAATCGGGCGCGGGTCGAGTTCGCCGGCGCGGGATTCCGCTTCTTGGGCGACAATCGCCAACAGCTCTGGGCTGCCTTGGGCTTGTCCTTCTGCTGCCGCTACCGTGGTCGCCAGGCGGTCGCCAAGAGTGGGCACGTGGCGCTCGTAAATGGCAGCAAGGTCGCGCCGTGCGGGACGTTTGCGCAGAGGGCGCAGCAGGTCGCCGCGCATCCACCAAAGAAGAACCGCTAAGGCAAGGCCTTCGAGAACCAGGCGCACTGCCACCGGCGGCTCGAGCAAACGGTCGAGACCGTAGAGCGCAACCAATAGCAAGCAAGCGCGCCACAAGGTGCGGCCGCAACCAAAGGCAAACAACACGAAAAACAGCCGACGTTCGAGGGAACGCAGCGCATGCTTAACTTGGTCGGGAAGCTTGGGGAGGCTCAACGTTGGAAGATCGGCAGATACTCCTTAGGAATCTGCAGGATGAGGCAAGCAGTGGCGGTGCCGTAGGCGGTGCCGGGACCAACGCGATTGGGCCAAGCTCCGGTTTCGGTGTCTTGCATGGACAGCAAAACGTTTTGCACCACGTTCAGGTAGTTGCGGTAGCGCTCGCCACCCACGATGTGGAAGGCTTGCACCGCATAGTAATGGCCATAGTAGAAGTAGTAATGGCCGAGGGCGGCTTCATTGTCGCGCTTGCCGTATCGCTTGGAAAAGCGGTGAAGCTGAGTCTCCAAACGCTTGATGCCACGTTCGATGTCTGCATCGGCGTAGACACCGGCACCATGCAAGATGGTGATGCCCGCAGCCGTCAACGGGAAGGTCGCGCGTGATTGATAATCCGGCTGATAGCGGAAATCACCAGGTTGGGATCCGAACTGGAAACTCCATTCCGGGTCATCTTCACGGACTGCGGAGGCGCGCACATATTGCACGGCAGCATCGATGGTGGCGACAGGGACCTGAATGCCGATGTTGCGCGCGGAACGCAGCGCCAGCACTTGGCAGGCGGCGACGGACATGTCGGCATCGGCAACGTGTGGTTGATAACGCCAACCACCTTGTTCATTTTGGCTGGAAACAATTAAATCGACCGCCTTTTGCAGCGCTGGACGCAAATCTTTGCGCTCGGTCATGCCATAAACCTCGGCTAGAAAAAGCGTGGCAAAGGCATGCGAATACAGGCGGGTTTCGTTGGCGGTGATGTAGCCGTCTTGGTGCACCTGGGAGAGCAAGAAGTCGACCACTTTGTTGACGTTCTCTCCGTAGGGTCCGCGGCCCGGCATATGCCCGCCAGCGAGAAAAGCCATGCCGGCCAGAGCCGTCACGCCGACATGGGGCTGATCCGTATTCCAAACGCGGTAGCCCTCTTCCAACTTGTAGCCGACGTCTGCCGACCACGAGCCATCTTCGCGTTGGTGACGTGCGAGCCACGCCAACCCCCGATCCGCTGCGGCAATCCCAGCCTTGGACAAGCCGTTGAGCGGGTCGACGTCTTGGGCAGCAGGATTCGGCGCTTCCACTTGAGGCGCGAGCAGGAGTAAGAAGGTGGCGAGCATTAGTCTCGGAGTAGAGTCATGGCATTGCCGTGGCGTAACAACACGGCGCCTGGTACAGCGTATAGTTCTTGATACGCGCGGCTACTGGATTTGCTGGGAGTATCGTAGCGGTCCAGCAATTGACCTTGGTCATTGATGAGTAGGACATGCAGGCGGGGGCCGCTGCGGCGCATGCCGGATTCGCGCAGCAACACCACCCAACCGGTTTCCCCACGAACCGGGAACGGCTGTGGCTCTTCCAGCAAATCAAAGGTCAGGTCTGGCATGTCGAGACGCCAGCGCTCCGGTGAGCCACCGAGCTCGAAGCCGCGCAGACGGGTGCCGCCATCGAGACCAGGTTCCGCGATGACCACCTGGGTGGAAGGGGTGGATTTGCGCCAGCTTGAGCGCCCCTGGAAAGGCAGCAAGCGCGTGGCTGGGTGCAGCATTTCTAGCTGCCAGGGCCGCGGGTTAAACGCAGTCAGGTAGTGCACCGTGCGCTCCTGCGGCTCTTCTCCTAGGCGGCCAATGGGCCGGGTCCACCAGCCAAAGCCGGTGGGCACCGGGAAGGTGTCGAAATCGAGACCGTCCAAAGGAATCGTGCGCGTGGGCAAACCTGGTTCGAGGATATGCAAGGCACTGTTATGGCTGCCGCGCCAAGAAGGAATGGCCAAGCCCTCGCCAAAGGGGCGCGCAGCGACCACCTCGGAAGACCGAGGTGCCACCGGTAAGGTCACCGAAATCGGCGGACTCATGTGGTGCAGGTCAAAGCGCTGCACCCGTGGCGATAGATCTTGCAGCAGGAACAGCCAGCGCTCATTCGCCACAATCTGCAACACATTGTCGGGCGAGCTATCGATGTCTCGATTCAAAAACGGAGTGCCACTCGCGAGGTCGAGCACAATCAGGCGTAGGCCATCGTTCTTGCCATGCACCAAGAAGGCAGCTTGGCTTCCGATGCGCGTCAGCGGAGACACTCGGCTCAAAACCCCAGGCAAACTGCGGAACTTCAAGTTTCCTTCGAGATCGAGGTGCATCCAGCGATCTCCGAACAAAATCACGATGCCATCGTCGACCGCGAAACTGAATTTCTGCAGCGTCGGCAGACCGATGCGGCTTTCTTGCAAGGGAACGCTGGCGATTAACTTGGCCTGGTCCTCAAACATGCGCAGAATGACGATGTCCGCGCCGTCCTGCAAAAACAGGAAGACTTCTTCTCCGCGCGGAATCACCTGCAGAGGCGTCATGCCATCAAGGCGAATCTCAACTTGGGCGTCGAGGCTGGCGGGAAGCGCCTGCGACTGAACCTGTTGTCGGAACAGTTCTTGGATTTGTGGCCAATCGCCATCTGAGCTGCCGTAGCGGTAGACCCATGCCAGCAAGCGAATGAATTCAGAGCGAGCCAGATTCTCTTGCTGCAACGCCTGGGCAAGCCAGCTTTGGGTGGCTTCGGTGCGGCCATAGGCGCGCAAGAACGCCGGATTGGCGGAATGAGAGGAGAGCCATTGCTGCGCTTCGGATTCGTGGCGTTCGCGCAGGCGACCTTCCTTGGCAAGCAGCTGCTCCAGGGCAATCGCGGCCGCTTCTTGCAGGGGCAAGGCCTTCTCCACCAGGCGCCCGGTGTCATGCAGCAATAAAATTTGTACCAAGGCCGTGCGTTCGGCTTCGTGATCGCGCTTGGCAATCGCGGCGTGCCAAGAAGCGCGTGCCAACACCGCCGGCAACGGCTCGTAGCTTTGGTCTCGCGTACGCACCAACAAGGGTTGCTCGCGCAACAGGAGTTCGCGCGCCTGTTCCCGCGCCGCTTCCCCGCGGCGATCCATGGGCGAGGCATCGAGAAGTAGGCCGGCGGCATCGAGGCGCAGTTGCCGCTCTTCCGAGTCGAGCAAGGGGCTCAAATTCTGGGCCGCGCGTGACGACTCTTCGAGCAACAACCAAATTCGGCCGGACAATAGGGCGAGGCTTTCCGCACGGCGATCAAAAGGCGCTTCGGTGGCTAAGTCTGCAGCAGCAGAGGCCACGCGTCGGCCGAGGCCGGGACGGCGACGGAAATCAAAGGCGTCGAGTAAGGGCAGCAGGCGATCCAGGCTGGGCAAATCCAAAGCTGAATCGGTCAACAGATTGACCAAAGCCGAAGGAGAGCTGAAGGCTTCGATGCCAATCCGCGTCATGACGAATAGCCAACCATGGGTGGCATCGATGGGACCGATGCGCGCCCCGGTTTCTCCTTCCCAGGACAACAGCACACTGCGTTCCCGCAGCGTTTCCGGATCCAGTAGCAAAATGCGCTGGGTGCCGGTGGAGAGCAAGCCATCGGCGATGAGCATGCCTGGCTGCAGATTGAACTGATTGGTGGTGGCGTACTCGTAGACCGTGGGACCAACCGCAATGTCGGGCATCGCTTGATCCACCGGCAGACGCACCGCCGCGAGCCCGGTAAACAAACCGCCCTGCGGACTCAGGCCGACCAAATTGGAAAGGCTGCCGTAGCTGCGGTCATTGCGTGCCGACCAACGCTTCAGCACGCGTCCGTCGCTGGCTTGGTAGGTCACCGTTTCGAAACAATCGATGGGCGTCGTGACCAAGCGCTTGCCGTCATAGGCCATGGCGCCGTTGTGGAACCACTGCGCGCGGGTGCTGACTTGACCATTTTGCCGTGGGCGCACCGGCGTGCGATCGTACAAACGGCTCCAAAGGATGCGGCCGGTGGCGGCATCGAGCGCGGAGATGGCGCCAAGATGGGTGCACACAAACACCCGGTCCAAATCCGCCGTCGGCGGGGGAACCGCCAACTCGGAAAGCACATTGCCGAACAGATTGGTCTCGAGGTGCCCGCTAATCAAGAAGCGCTGCCACAACAGCTCTCCGCTATGTAGGTCCCTTGCTTGCAGCGACAGGTCGACCGTTCCGCTTGCGGTATAGACCGGCAAGTACACGCGCCCTGCGACTACTGCCGGCGGCCCGGCGGCCAACTCCACGGGAGTTCTTGCTTCTGGATCTTCCCAAGGCACGTCTTGCTTCCACAACACCGTGCCATCGAGAGCGTCAAAGGCATAGAGCCGGCGCGCCGGCATCTTGCGCCGAATGTTGATGCGGCTGTAGCGGTCCGAACGCCCAATCGACCACGGCTCCTGCACCACCACGAGCAAGACGCCGTCGGCGAGGACGGGTGCCAGCAAGGTATAGGGCGAAGCGCCTGCGCTGATGTCATCGCGTTCTTGGACTCCAATCGACTCCCATCCCGGAGGACCGGCGAAGCGCCAGCGCGGCTTGCCAGAATCCAGTTCCAGTGCCACCACTTCATGACCATTGGTGGAATAGGCCAAGCCATTGCCGATGGCTAGGCGATGGCCCCAACTGCGTAAGGGGCTGACGTCTTCAAAGCGGAAGGACCACAGCGGATTGAGGTCATTGGCATCGAGACGAGGGAGCGTGGGGTCGCGGAAGTCCTCAACCACCGCGGGGCCGATGGTGTCATCGGCATCTTGGGCGGGGAGCAAGACGCGCAGAGAATCGTCGAGTGGTGCGGCGCCGTAGAAAGCAGCACGTTCGGGATAGCCGCGGTCCATCCATAGATCCTGGAGTAAGCGCCGCGCCCGCGTGCCCACCGGAAGTCCGGCGCCGAGTTGCGCAATGCGCTCCAAGGCCAAAGGGTTCGGTGGGGAGAGCTCTTGTTCGAGCTCCACGTTCAGTCGCTGCTCTTGCCGCTGCAGACGTACGGTTTGCGCTTCTTGCGGAAGGCCATGCAACAACTCCGAAGCCATTTCGGCGGCGCCACGGAACAAGCCCTCGCCGACGTCAATCAGGGCGCCTTGATCGGCGGATTCGACTTCGAGCAAAAGGTCGACGGCTTCCGCCCAACGCTCTTCTTCCATCAAGCGCCGCGCATCGTGCAGTTGGTTTTCGAGCGCGCGATCCTCTGGGAGGGAAATCCCCGCGCGCGACGGGCCTTGGTCCTGCGCCTGTACCGCGGGCGCGGCCCACGCCAAAGCGAGGGCTAACGCCGCTACGTGGCTAGCACGCGCGGACAAGGGCAGCGAAAGCAGAAAACTCAACTCAAATTCAATCGTTTACGCAGAAGCCATTCACTAGCTCCTACGACAAGGAAGGCCAAAATCCACGGCCAAACCGGTAGTTCGTGCATCGAACTTTCCAGGATACGCGTGACTTGCTCCTTACCGTCCAGCTCGTCGAGCATTTCCCCGGCGTCTGGAAGCATGAGCAAGAGGCCTCCGGTGCGTTCCGTCAAACCATCCAGCGCGGCGCGATCCAAAGAGGTGCGGGCCATCTCGCGGGAGGGGAGGTGAACATGGAAGCGGGCACTCACCAGCGGCTCGGAATCTCCGCGGCCATCTTCGGTGAGGTAGATCAGAGTCGAGCCCAAGGTGGTGGCGCGCAAGCGGCCGCGATACACCCCAGGTTGATCGGGGATGGCGGCGAGCGACAGGATTTCCTCGCCTTCGGAGAACAGCGGCAGTTCTTCATCGCCCTGGACCGGGACAAAGGAGTCATCGAGCAGACGGGCTTCCACCAGTAGAAACTCGCCGAGCTCGACTTCGCTGCGGTCGAGGTCGAGGCGGACGCGGCCGCGATCACCTTTCAATCGGGTCGAAGCCAGTTGGCGCAGGGCACTGCGCCAGAAACGGTCGACATACTTCTCGCCACCGGGGAAACGCCAGCGCCAAGTTTCATCGGTGCCAATCCAACCGACCCAACCTTCCGGGGAGAACATGCCGGCGGCGATGACCTCAGGGCCAAATTCATTGCTGGCTTCCGGGTGCACCAACCAAGCTTGCGCTCCGGGGCGCAGACGTTGCACCGGGCGATACCACCACAACGGCGCAGAATCATTCCACAGCGCCAAGTTTTCTTCGGGATCGCTGGAAAACAACACGACTGGGTTTGGTCGCAGTGGATCAGCAGGAATCGGCGTGAAGGAGGTGTCGGTGCGCGGGCGCTGGTTGCCCAAGACTACGGGCAACAGGGCTTCTAGGGGAGAGCCGAGATAGGCGCTGGGGTTGGCTTGCGGGCCGGCAAGCATGAGCAGGCCGCCGCCGCGCTCCACAAAGGTCGCGACCGACTTGAGGAAGCGTTGACCATCTAGTGCATCTGCGGTGAGTTCGGTGGGATCGACATCGCCGATGATGATGAGGTCGAAGTTCTCTAGGAGTTCATCGGCGTCGAGCGGCAAGCGCAACAGCGGGCCGCTGCTCGCGGAATGCTCTTGCGGGAAGGCGCGGTCGGCGCTGGCCAACCAACAGTTGAGGACCACGTCGCGCTCGGAACGGAGCAGGCGATCCTTGAGGAAGCGGTATTCGTAACGCGGGTCGCCTTCGACCAGCAACACACGCACCTTGACCGACTTCACCGTGAGGGCAAGATCTAGTCGGTTGTTGTCGAGAGCGGTTTCGCCTTTGGCGGGCAGGACCTCGGCAACCAGGCGGCGCTCCCCAGCGCGTTCAAGCAATGCACTGAGCACGACATTGACGCCATTGGCATCGGGGCGTTGCACTTCCACGCGATCGAGTTCCTGTCCCGTTTCGTCGAGCAGACGCACCACCGCGGTTTGCGGCAGGTCTTCCCCTTCTCCACGCAAGCGCAGCGAAAACAGGCTGACGTCTCCGGCCAGAACCAAATCTGGGCTCTGCACTCGCTCCAGCATGAGGTCGGGAGCTTCTTCGCTATTGCCGACGGCTAAGACATGGACTTCAACTCCCTCGGCGCGCAGTCGTTCGGCCACCGGAGCTAACTCCTGGCCTTCATTGCTGCGGCCATCACTGAAGAGCAGGATGTCAGGCAGGCGACGACCACGATTCTCTGCCAACACCGCCATCAGCGCTTCGCCTAAGGCGGTTTGTTGTGCTTCTCCCTTGAGGTCGCTGCCGTCGGTTGCGGTGGCTTGCAAGCGGCTGCCGAAGCGCCAACTCTGCACCTGATAGCGCTCTTCTAAAACGGAACTGAACTCGTTTTGCAGGGTTGCCTGCACCCTTTGCAAGCGCGATACGCCATCACTGCCATCTTCTTGCAGCATCGAGGCCGAATCATCGAGCAGAATCGCCAGCGGGGCAGGTTCGACTTTGACTTGGTCTTCGCGGAGGGCAGGGCCCAAGCACAAGAATAAGCCAATGCCCAAGAGCACTGCGCGCAGGGCCGAGGCAGCACGGCGCATGGGGCGTTCGCGGCGCGGGCGTCGGTAGGCATAAAGAGCCAGCAACACAATGGCCGGCACTAAAATCAGCCACAGCACCCAAGGCGCAGGGAGATTACGGAAGATGAGATGACTCATGCGCCCATCCGCCTACGATCTAGAGTGGCGGCAAACAGGGTTTCGCCGATGAGGAAGGCCATCATGAGCAAGAGCAAAGTGGCCGTGAGTTGGCGTCGTCCATCCGGGCTAGTTGGCCTTTCGGTGGGGGCGTCTTCCGGGCGCAGCACCAAAATGCTTGGCGGCAAACTCTCTGCGAAGAGGTTGTGGCTCAGGCCGCGCAAATCGGATTCCGGTACCGGATTGACCACGGCGAAGAAGTCTCGGCGCTGATCTTCGCTGCCATCTGGGCGCAGCATTTGCGCATCCATTTTCCACACTCCAGCGCGATTGGCACGAGGTAATAAGACGACCTTTTCTGCGGCGCTACCGAGGGCTTCTGGAGCCAAGCTGCGGCGCATGCCATCGGGGTCGCGTAGGTCGATGTTGGTGGCAGGCAACGGCAAGGCCAGTTGCAGCGGTGCACCGAAGGCCGTTTGCGGTGGGTGAGCGGCCGGCGGACTGAGTTGGAACAACAAGTCGTATAGGAGAGGCAAAGTACCGCCCGGGACTTCTTCCATGCGATTCCATCCTGGGAGTGGCGCGGCACTCAACCAAGCGGCTTGTCCGCGACCGAGCTGGCCGGCGACGAGTGCGGTGCCGGAATCGGCATCGCTCCCAGTGAGATAACTCAAGCCGACGCGAAGTCCTTGGCTCTGCGCCAATGCCGGGTCCAATAGCAGGGGGCGGTAGCTGAGGAAGGGAACTTCCGTGAGCAAGGGCTGCCAGCGCGCATCGGTGAAGAAACGCAAGGCGGGCATGTCGCCATCGACAATGTTTAGGCGCGCCGCATCTTCGGCGCCAGGTCGCGCCACTTCGCCGACGCTGAGAGCGTTCCAACCGCTGGCCTCTAGCAAAGCAGCGCTTTCGCCTTGGCCAGTATTTGGCCCCGGGACCATCAGAAGACCGCCGCCCTGTTGCACAAAGCTGACGACGCGTTCCGCTTGTGCAATCGAAATCGATCCGGGGTCAGCCAGAATGAGGATGTCGGCCAACTCCAAAGCGGAATCGTCGAGCCGTGATAGGGGCAGATTCTCGGTTTGGATGGGGGCATCGGCGCCTAAGGAAAGGTAAGCCGCCAAACTCTCGACCAAGCCCGGGCGGGAGGAATCCAAAGCCAAATCACCCACCAACAACACCTGCAAACTATCCCGCACCTCGAGTACCGATGCGCGTTGGTCATCGCCAATCAGGGCATCGTGCGGCAAGTGAACTTCGAGTACTCGCGGCCCGAGGCCCACCGGGTTGAGCAGGATGGATTGCTCTTGTTCTTCTTGCGGTCCCAGGTTGAGGCGCAAGGACTGCACGACGTCATTGTCGAGCTTGACGATGACCTCAACCTCGGCAGGGGTAATGGCAAAGTTGCGTACACGGAAGGTGGCTTGCACCGTGTCGCCGCGAACGATTTGGGGAGGATTCAACTCCAATCCCGTGATCGCGAGGTTGTCGCGGACGTCTGCGCCACAATCAATCACTTCGACAGCGCAGCCCAGCTCAGCCAAGCGGGCCAAGGCGGTGCGTGCAGGGGAATCCTCGGGCCATTGGCTGGCTTGCAAATCGGTCAACAAAGTGATGCGCACCCGGTCTAACGGCAAACCCATGTCCAAGGCGGTTTGGCGTGCGGCCAAAACTGCCGCGCCAAGATCGGACGTCCCACCACGGGGCGGAGTCATTTCGCCAAGGGCTTTGCGCACTTCGCGCGGGTCGCCATTGGCAAGGCGTTCGGTCGAAAGGCCAGCACGCAGCAGGGCGGCGCGGTCATCGAGTTGGCCCTTCAAGGCATTCAATCGTTCCGCGGCGAGGTCTTGGCCGCGCGAAAACGAAGAGTTGCCGTTTTGTTGGTGGTCCATCGACAACGAGGCGTCGATGACCAGCACTTCGGCGCGGGCTTCGCGGCCGAGGGCCAAAGGCAGAGATTCGGTGCTCGGTTGCGCCAGCGCCAAGATCAGGGCGAGGACCGCCAAAGTGCGCAACAGCAACAGCAGCATGTCCTCGAGCAGGACCCGGCGACGGGTGCGGCGCAAAGCCTCGGCAAGGAAGCGCATGGCGGCGAAGTCCACCAGCTGCGTCCGCCTGCGTTGCAGCAGGTGGATCAAAATCGGAACGGCGACCAGGGGCAAAGCCCACAGCACCCCAGGAGCGCCGAAGTTCAACTACCCCTCCGTTGCAAGGCTGCACTGCGGCGGGCCAGGAATTCGACGAGGCCCACTTCGAGTGGTTCGTTGCTTGGCATGCGCCGCACAGCGCAACCCAGAGCCCGCAAGCGTCGGCGAAATTCTTGCGCGTGTTTCTCGAAGGTTTCGAGATAAGCCTGGCGCACCGCGTTGGGGTCGAGGCGCAGAGCTTCCTCGCCCTCGAGTCCGAGGAAACGCGTGTTGCGCTGATACGGGAAATCGATTTCGGCCGGATCCAGTACACGCATGACGATCACGTCGTGGCCGCGGTGGCGCAGTAGGCCAACCGCATTGGCCGCTTCTTCGGGATCGCCGAGGCCATCGGTGAGCCAAACCACAATGCCACGGCGATCCAGTGCCATGGCTGCCGCAGCCAGGCCGCGACCTGGGTCGCCTTCGCCCTGGGCTTCGACGCTCGCCAAAGCATGCAGCAAGGTTTGATAATGGCCTTCGCCGCCGCGCGCCGGCAAGCTGCGCAACAACTCTTCGCCTTGGGTCAGGCTGAGGCCGAAGACATCGCGCTGGTCGCAGGCAATGCGTGCCAAAGACGCCGCCAGCCACCCGGCATACTCCAACTTGCTGGGCTCTTCGCCAAACTTCATGGAGGCGGAAGTGTCCAACACCAAATGCAGTTGAAGGTCGGTTTCCTCTTCAAATTCGCGAATGATGTTGCGGTCCCCGCGCGCCATCAGGCGCCAGTCGAGGTGGCGGATGTCATCGCCGGGAACATATTCGCGGTGCTGGGCGAAGGTAGAACTCGAACCTCGCGCGGGCGACCGGTGGCGGCCGCCGCGAAGTCCTTCCACCACAGTGCGGGCGCGCAACTCCAGCCGCGCCAGACGTGCTCGGAGTTTAGGATCCGACGCCGACTGCACGGTCTCCGTCAAGGGCGCTCGGGTGGGCTTTCACGACGTCGAGCAAACGGCCGACGATGTCATCGGCGTGAATGCCTTCGGCTTCGGCGGCGAAGTTGGCGAGGACGCGATGGCGCAACACGGAAGGAGCCACCGCAGCGACATCTTCAGCGGAGGCGTGGTGACGACCTTGCAGCAAGGCACGCGCCTTGGCGGCCAGGATCAAGTTCTGCGAGGCACGCGGGCCGGCACCCCAAGTGACCCATTGCCGCACAAAGTCCGGCGCGGAATCATCTGGGCGAGTGGCACGAGCCAGGCGCACGGCGTAATCGAGCACCGGGTCGGCTGCGGGAACGGCGCGAACCAGGGCTTGGAGCTCCATCATGCCTTTGGCGTCGAGCACTTGTTCGACGGTGGCTTCCAGGTTGCCGGTGGTGCGGCGGAGGATTTCTTCCTCTTCCTCGGCCGAGGGGTAATCCACCTTAATCAGGAACAAGAAGCGGTCCAGAGCGGCCTCTGGCAGGGGATAGGTGCCCTCCTGCTCAATCGGGTTTTGCGTGGCCAGCACGAAGAACGGCTCTGGCAGCTCTCGCGTATTGCCACCAGCCGTGACTTGGCGCTCCTGCATGGCTTCGAGCAATGCCGCCTGCGTCTTGGGCGGCGTGCGGTTGATCTCGTCGGCGAGGACGATGTTGGCGAAAACCGGGCCCTTCATGAAGCGGAAGCTGCGCTCACCGCTCTGTGGGTCGGTGTGGAGGACCTCAGCGCCGGTGATGTCGGCGGGCATCAGGTCGGGCGTGAACTGAATGCGGCGGAAATCGAGGTCGAGGGCGCGTGCCACCGTGCTCACGAGCAGGGTCTTGGCTAGGCCTGGCACACCCACCAGGAGGGCGTGGCCACGGGCGGCGATGGCGATGGTGAGCTCTTCGACCACCTGTTCTTGGCCAACGACCACATTGCCCACCTGCTCACGCAGTTTGGCGAAGGCCTCGGCGAAACGGGTGACGGCAGCTGCGTCTGGGCGGGTTTCTTCACTCATGTCTATCTTCTGTACGGGCCTTAAGTTCCTGCGCTTCACGAATTTTGTCTAGCGCTTGCGGATCGTCGGCCAATTGCTCGAGTTTCCCCTGCGAATCGCGCAGAGACTCCTCGGCCAGATCGGCCTTTTCATGCTCACGGTCTTCCTGCTGGCGCGTGCGCACCAAATCCACCGCCGCCGGAAGCAGCAAATAGCCGCCGACCAGCACCACCGCTCCCCACAACAGAACCTCTAGGGCACGATGGCGGACGGTGGAAGCTTTGTCGCTCACAGGGGCAGTGCGGTGCCGTAGCGAGCGGACTCGCCCAGCCATTCCTCAATACGCAGGAGCTGGTTGTATTTAGCGACCCGGTCCGAACGGCAGGGTGCGCCAGTCTTGATTTGACCCGCACCGACGGCGACGGCGAGGTCGGCGATGGTGGTGTCTTCGGTTTCTCCCGAGCGGTGGGAAATCACCGAGGTGTAGCCGGCCTCACGGGCGATGTCGATCGCGCGCATGGTTTCGGTCAAGGTGCCGATTTGGTTGACCTTGATCAAGATGCTGTTGGCTTGGCCACCGTCGATGCCCTTGAGCAAACGCTTGGGGTTGGTGACAAAGAGATCGTCGCCGACGAGTTGGATGTCGTCGCCAATGGCGTCGGTCAGAGCTTTCCAGCCTGCCCAGTCATCTTCGTCGAGGCCATCTTCGATGCTGACGATGGGGTAGCGGTTGCACCAATCGGCGTAGAAATCGACCATTTGCGCTGCCGAAAGCTGTTTGCCTTCGAAGTGGTAAGCGCCATCGCGGTAGATTTCGGTGGCAGCGACGTCGAGCGCAATCGCCATATCTTTTTCGCCGGCGCTGAGGCCAACCTTCTCGATGGCCGCAATCAGAAGCTCGACCGCTTCCTCATTGCTCTTGAGGTCCGGTGCGAATCCGCCCTCGTCGCCAATCGCGGTGGAGAGGCCACGGTCACGCAGAAGCGACTTCAGGCAGTGGTAGGTTTCGGCGCACCAGCGCAGACCTTCGGCAAAGTTCTCCGCGCCCCAAGGCTGGATCATGAACTCCTGGAAGTCGACGTTGTTGTCGGCATGCTCGCCACCATTGAGCACGTTCATCATCGGCACCGGCAGGCGGTTGGAGCCCGCGCCGCCGAGGTAGCGGAACAAGGGCAGGCCAGCGTCGTCTGCAGCAGCATGAGCCACGGCGAGCGACACTCCCAGAAGAGCGTTGGCGCCGAGGCCAGATTTGTTCTCAGAGGCGTCGAGCTCGATCAGCGCGCGGTCGACTTCTTCCTGCTCATCGGCGTCCATGCCCTCAATCGGGCGGGCGAGGACCTCATTGACGTTGTTGACTGCCTCGGAGACGCCTTTGCCGCCGTAGCGCTCATCGCCGTCGCGGAGTTCCACGGCTTCATGCTTGCCGGTGGAGGCGCCCGAGGGCACCGCGGCTCGGCCCGAAGCGCCGGTGGACAAATCAACCTCGACTTCGAGGGTGGGGTTACCGCGGGAGTCAAGAATCTCGCGGGCGTGGAGGGAGATGATTTCAGACATGATGACGGGAAAGGGTCGTGCTCATCTTAGCTCGGCCGCATGCGCTCTTCAGCCTTCCCAAGAGGCCTGCGCAAGGCGACAATGGGCGGTTCGCGCGGAGGCGCGACTGACGATGTTCACCATTACCGACCTCGACTACCGATACGGTTCCCAAATCATCTACCAAGAGGCCAATCTCAAGGTAGAGGATGGCTGGAAGGTCGGCTTGATTGGCCCCAACGGGTCTGGAAAAACCACCCTGTTTCGCCTGCTCACGGGCCAAGAGGTGGTGGAGAACGGCACCGTCAGCATTCCTTCTGGCAAGCGCATTGGCTACTTCGACCAGAAGGTGGGCGAAATGTCCGGCTGCACCCCGGTAGAACAAGCGGTGCGCTGCGCCGGTCGCGTGGCCGAGCTGCGCGGTTTGCTCGAGGCTTTGGAGCACGACCTGGGGGATCCGGCCAAGGCCGACCAGTTTGATTCGATCATGACCCGCTACTCGGCGCTCCAAGATGAGTTCCAGGTGCTCGGCGGTTACGACGTCGAAGCGCGCGCGCGCGAAGTGCTGGCGGGCTTGGGCTTCTCGAATGAACGCATGGTGCAAGACATCGGCGAGTTGTCCGGTGGCTGGAAAATGCGTGTGGCTTTGGCCGGCATCTTGATTCAGCAGCCAGACATTTTGCTGTTGGACGAACCGACTAACCACCTCGACCTGGAATCGATCTTGTGGTTGGAGGGATTCATTCGTGAATACCGCGGCACCGTGATCATGACCTGTCACGACCATGAGTTTATGAACCAAGTCGTGAGTCGCATTGTCGAGATTGATGAAGGTCGTCTGCGTTTGTTCCCAGGTGATTACGATCTCTACCTGGATCAGCGCAAGATGGAAGATTCGCAGCGCCAAGCAGCCTACGAACGGCAGCAGGGTCACATCGAGCGCGAAATGAAATGGATCAACACTTTCCGCGCCAAGGCGCGTAAGGCCAGCGCTGCGCAGAGTCGCTTAAAGCGCTTGGAGAAGCTCGAAAAGCTAGATCCGCCGCGCAGCCGACGTCAGCGTTTGGTGTTCCGCATTCCCACGCCGCCGCGTTCGGGCAATGACATCTTTGTGGCCGAAGGATTGTGCAAGAGCTTTGGCGAGAACATTGTGTATCTAGATTTGGATATGCATATGCGTCGGCAAGAACGTTGGGCGGTGCTTGGTGTCAACGGTGCCGGTAAGTCGACTTTGCTCAAGATCATGATGGGCGACCTCGAGGCAGACGACGGCGTGTGCAAACGCGGCGCTGGTCTAGACGTCGGTTACTTCGCGCAGCACTCGACCGAAATTCTGCACCCCAAGGACACGGTGATTGGCGTCATGACTACCGCCTTCTCCGCCGCCAACATTGGCAACTTGCGCTCGTGCTTAGCATGCTTTGGTTTCGATGAAGACGATCTCGAAAAGCCAACAGCCGTGTTGAGCGGAGGGGAAAAGGCGCGGTTGGTGTTGGCACGCATGCTGTTTGAGCCTCCCAACTTTTTGATTCTCGACGAACCGACCAACCACCTCGACGTCGAATCCAAGCAAGCTCTGCTCGATGCCCTCGCCAACTACGACGGCACCATGATCTTCGTCAGTCACGACCGCCACTTTTTGTCTGAGCTGGCGACGCATGTGTTGGAAATCGATGGCGGAAGCGCGCGCGTGTTCTACGAAGGCTATAAGGGATATACAGAAAGCACCGGGAGGGTTGCTCCCGGTGCTGGATAAGTCCGGCGCAAGGCCGGGCGCAGGCTTGGATTACTCCTTCACGCGGTAGTAATCAATCTGCATGACTTTGACATCGCCGTGTGGGGGGATGGTGTCATACATGTGCATCACCATGTGGTCCTCGGTGACAAAGCCAGTGGTGTAGTGGGTGTGGCGGCCTTCGGGGGTCACCAGGTCCTTCATCAGACCCGACATCTCGTACATGCCTTCCTCGTTCTGGAAACCAGTCGCGGTGGAAGCCCAAGTAGACCAGTTGTCGCGCCAGGAAGATTCGTACTGCTTGGTTAAGTTGTTGTAGCCGAAGATCAGCAAGCCTTCCATTTCACCCATCATCGGGCCGAGGTTGGCTTCGAACTTTTCGATCATGTAGCGACCGCCAAGAGCAGACTGAATTTTGGCCTTGCCCTTATAGGTTTCCCAATCGGCTTCCGGCGACATGCGCATTTTCATTTCGGCATTCCAGTTGCCGACCCAAGACTTCATGGCCTTGTGCTCTTCGCCGGGTGCGCCCATTTTCATCATGGCCTGCATCAGCTCCATTTGGGCTTCCGGGCTCATGTCTGGGCCAGGCTCCTGCGCAGGTTCTTGGGCGAAGAGGTGTTGCGCGGTGAAGGTCGCGCCGGCGCCTAGGAGGGAACCAGCAAGTAACACGGGAAGAATTTTCATCGGTAGTGTGGAGTTTAAGGAGCGAGGAGGGCCTCGAGCCAGAGCGTGTCATAGGCTCCGGAACGAAAGCTTGCTTCTTGAAGAATGCGTTGGTGGAGGGGCGCCGTCGTCACCACGCCGCGAATGCGAACCTGGTCAAGCACCTGCAAGAGACCGCTAATGCAATCCTCTCGCGTCGGCCGGTGCAGAATCACCTTAGCAAGGAGGCTGTCATAGTGGGTGCCAATTCGCGAACCGGCCTGCAAATGCGTGTCTACGCGCAATCCTGGGGTGTCTAGGGGGAATGCGAATTCCTCTAAAACGCCTGGAGAGGGGCGGAAATCTTGCTCGGCGTCTTCGGCATTCAAGCGCAGTTCGATGGCATGGCCAGAAATGCTCACTTGGTCTTGCGAGCAAGGGAGCGCGCCACCGGCGGCAATCCGAATTTGCGCTTCCATAAGGTCGATGCCGGTGACCATTTCGGTGACCGGGTGCTCGACCTGAAGCCGCGTGTTCATTTCCAGGAAGTACAGGGAGCCACTCTCGTCGAGCAAAAACTCCATCGTGCCCGCGCCGGCGTAATTCCACTGCGCTGCAGCACTTGCCGAACGCTGGCCAAGGTCTTGGCGTTGCTCTGCAGTCATGGCTGCAGAGGGAGCTTCTTCTAATAGCTTCTGATGACGTCGTTGCACCGAGCATTCGCGCTCGCCGAGGTGAATCGCGTTGCCGCGTCCATCACCGAGAACTTGGATTTCAATATGCCGTCCGCCGAGTAAATATTTTTCGAGATAGAGAGCACCGTTACCGAAGGCGCTTTCCGCTTCACGGGTGGCCTGGTGGAAAGCCGTTTCCAATTCCGATTCCTGATCGCAGCGGCGAATGCCACGACCGCCGCCGCCGGCATCGGCTTTGAGGACTACGGGGTAGCCAATTTCGGCGGCAACCTTCTTGGCCTCTTCCACAGTGCCGAGCAAGCCCAAGCTTCCGGGCACGACGGGGAGTCCAGCCTTGCGGGCGGCGGTGCGGGAGGAAACTTTGCGCCCCATCAAGTCCATCACGGAAGGCGACGGGCCAATAAAACCCACGCCATGTTGTTCACACAAACTGGCAAAGCTGGCATTTTCGGCGAGGAAACCCCAGCCCGGGTGTAGCGCGGAGCAGCGAGTCTGGCGCGCTGCCTGGACCACTTCTTCCATCTTGAGATAGGATTGGGCCGCCGGTCCGGGCCCAAGGCAAACGACCTCGGCGGCCTCTTCGAGATAGGGGTAGCCAGCCTCTAAATCGGCCGTCGATGCGGCGCAGACAGGCTCGATATCGAGGGCGCGGGCAGCGCGCACTATGCGTGCCGCCACCTCGCCCCGATTCGCTACGAACAGACGTCGAAACATGCAGGGAGCCTAGCGCTCCGCATCGGCAAAGGGAAGGCGAAGGTGTTGTTCGCTGCGCCCATCGACCGAAATCTTGTGCCGGACCAGTGCTTTGCCGGGGCGCACCATGAGAATGGTGTAGTTGCCAGCGGGCAGAGGACCGAGCTTTTGTTCGCTCCCGGAGAAGTAGGCTGCTTGCGTGGCCTGCGTTTCTTCCATGGCCCACATGTAGCTGAGAGGGGAGCCACGATCATCTAGGGCGCTGCAAAGCACGCCGGACATGGGGGCTCCCGTGTCGTCGAGTGGCGTGACGTAGACCAAGCTTCCTGAGTTCAAAGTCACTTCACGCTTATTGATCTCGCCAGCGCTGAGGTTGACGTCGAATTCGGTGAACCCCAAGGTGGGGTGGCGCACAATCATGTGCCCTGGGCCGGACGGCAGGTTCTTCATTTCGGCAACCCCCTTGGAGTTGGTGCCCTTCAGGGAAACCACATTGAAGGTTTGGCCGGTCTCGGTGGCATAGTGCATATGCGCACCCTTGAGGTAGTTGCCATCTTGGTCACTGACGCGAATGCGCAGGGTGGCGCCTTCGTCGAGACGCAGTTCCACGCGTTGCATGCCGCTGCCCTTGGTCACGCGAATGATTGGGCTACTGGCTCCGCCAAGCCCGCGGTCGTCGCCGCCAAGGAAGGGAACCGCAACCGAGCCAGCAAAGGCCAAGTAGTCATTGGGCACGACACTTTGGAAGGTGGCCAGGCCATCTTCATTGGTCATGCCAAAGTCACCGCCGGAAATATTGCTGCCATCTTCCGGGCGCAGGGCGACCGAGATGCCCTGCAAGGGCAGTCCTGTTGTGGCATCGACCACAGCAATCTCTAAACCGGTTTCCGGTAGGAAGAAGTCGCGAATGACAGTGCCGGTGGAATCGACATCCATGGAGTCGTAATAGGCACCGCCACCTTGGCCGAGGCCGCCGGCATTGATGATTGTTACATAATCACCCAAAGGCAGGTTTTCAATGCGATAGAAGCCTTCTTTGTCGGCGACTGCAGCCTTTACGCCTGTGGGCAGAATGACTGCCACGCCGGCTCCGGCAAGAGCCGTGGTTCCTCGCCAAAGATGTCCCTCGACATCGGCGCGTGGAACAAAGCCACCTAGGGTGATGGTTTCTTCTGTGCCTGCTTCCAGTTCTACGAACTTGACCTGGACATCGAGGCTGCCGCCGCCATCTTCATTATCCAGGCTGTTGGTGTTGACCGATTGCACCGACCATTGGCCAGTATTCAGGCCGTAGAAATGGGCGTTGCCTTCGTCGTCCGTTTCTTCGTTCTTTTGCGTCTTCGCCTCAATGTTGGCGACCACCACCGTGGTGTCTGCCAAAGGTTGATCTTCATCGTCGAGAACGCGCACATGCAAGGTGGCGCCTGGTTCCATGCGCACCGTGATGGGCTGGTTCTCGCCCTCGGTAATCACGATTTCCTCTTGCCAACCCGAATGCTTTGGCGAAGTCACACTTAAGCGGTATGGACCAGGACTTAGGTTGTCATAAGTCGCGCGGCCATCTTCATCGGCATTCTCCTGGCTATCGGAGCCACCAAACCCAAGCAGCCCGGTGACATCGTCCACGTCTGCTGCCGGCAGCAAAAGGACGGTGGCATCGGCAATGGGGGTGTCGCCTTGGGAATCCAAAACTTGCACCGCGAGGCTTGCGCTTTCTTCGAGCACGATGTCGCGCAAGATGATCTCTGCCTTGGCGTCGCTGAGATCAATCTCTTCTTCATAGAAGGCAAAGGCAGGATGCTGCACGCGCAGGCGCAATAGGCGCGGGGGAATCGGGCCAAGCGTGGCCACGCCTTCCTCGTCGGTGGCGGTGACCTGGCGATCTGCCGGGCTACTGTCATTGCGGCTGATGCGCGCCAAAATGCTGTCGCCCGAGCGGCTCCAGCGCACGGCGGCCTCGGCCACCGGCAGGCCCGTGGGGTCTTTGACGAGAACCTTGATGCGCGGACCGTCTTGAAGTTCGATGAGAGGGGCCTGTTGGCTTGGGCCAGCCACCAGATCAATCGCTTCGCCACTCACATACGGAAGGAGATCGCCATGTACGGCAAACAAGCGATACTTGCCCGGACGCGCCGGGTAAATCGTGTAGTTGCCCTCTTCATCAGTGACGGCTTGGTGGTCCGTCGGAATGGCCGGTGGCAGTTCTCCTTCATCGGTGAACCGTTCGCGGTCGAGGTCGAGCATGGAGTTGGGATTGTCCGCGACATGAATGCCGACCGCGACATTGGCCAATGGGCCTTGTGGTCCTACAACTTGTCCTGTTAGTCGAGCTGCGGCAACCAGAGTGACTGCCTCCTCCACCAATCCACCTGCGGAAGCATCCACGGTGATGGTGGCAGGCACATAACCCTCTTGGCGGATGGTTCCCGTGTACTGCATCGGGGGCAGATTCTTGACGGTGAGATAACCATCACCGCCAGGATGACCGGCCAAGCCTGGGCGCCAACCCAGGAGGAAGCTGTTGCTCGAACGCTGCCTTGAGGTGAGGTGCAGCATCGGCGCCGATAAGGGCTGCTCTAGTTCGTCGAGCACGCGAATGCCAAGCTGCGCGCCAGGATCGGACAGGGTCAGAGAGACTTCGCCTTCGTCTTCGAAATCTTCGCGACGGACTTCTGCGGAGCGTGACCAAGTATTGTCGGCATAGGCAATCACAGTGCTAGGCCATGGCTCTTCGATCTCGGTGGAGCCGCCGACGACAATGACCTCGGTCACTTGACCGTCTTCGGCCATCATCAAGAGATGAGCTTCCTGATCGAAGGACTTGCTATCTGCACCAAGAAGGTTGACGGTTAAGGCCTGACCGGATTCCCGCGAAACACCATCGCTGGTGTCGCCATCGAACTCTCCAGCCGCGGGGTTTTGCTGGGATTGCGCTTGATTGGCGCCTGAATTCTGGAGTTCTGGTTGAGAGTCATCGGGCCACAGAAACCAGGTCAATGCAGCCGCCAATGCCACCAGAAGAAGAAGGGGGGAGAGTTTCTTCATGCGGGTGAATTACTGTACGCACGAGAAATCGCCTCGGCGGCTTCTTTTTCCGTACTTACAGCGAATTCTAAGCACTTACCAGCGAAACCGCCGCCACGCCAATCATGACCAGGGCGGCGCCACTCCAGCCGCGCCAGCCAGGCCGCTCGCCAAAGAGCCACACCGACAGCGGAATCGCGAATAAAGGCACTGAGGCAGAAAGGCTTGCTGCCACACCCTGCTTGCTCCACTTAAATGCGGCAACGTAAAGGCTCATGCCAACGACTGTGCCAAGAATAGTGGCGAAACCGTAGGCGCGCCATGCATCTGGGGCTTTGAGCAATTGGAGTCTGCGCCACAACTGGCCGCGAAAGAGGAACCATATGGCGAAGCCCCCCGCGCCGGCAACCAAACGCAACGCCCCACCCGTGACGGCCCCGGTTTCTGCCAATCCGTGGTGAATGGTGAGGTTTCCCAAGGTCCAAGCCACCACGCAACCGAGGGCTGCCAGCACTCCGCCGCTTTCGTGTTTGGGCCGGCTGCCTTTGAGTAAACGTGATTCCGCCAGGATCCCGCCGACGATCACTAGCCATAGTCCTACCCATTGCTGCACACTCAGTTGTTGGCCATAAAGAGGCCAAGCCCCTAAGGCGGTCACTGCTGGGGTGAGTTGGCTCAGGATGACCGTGCGTCCGACCCCGATTTTGGACAAGGCGAGGAAATACAAAAAGTCGCCAATGCAAAGGCCAAGCAAGCCGGAAATCAAAATCCAACTGGTCTCTCCTTCGCCGGGCCATCCGCCACCCCAACGCGGGCCAAGAATGCAGGCACCAATCACCAACAAAATGGCCGCGATGGAATTCTTAAACCAAACGGCGTCCAGGGGATCGCCGCGGCGGAAAGAGTGGGCGTAAATCACCGTGGCCACACCCCACACCAGGGCGCCAGCTAAGGCGGCGGCCTCTCCACTGCCCACGAATGGTGGCGTGGCTGCTTGCAGGAGGAACATCATCCCTAATAGGGCAGGCGTAAGTCGCGACCGGAAGTTGCCGCGTTCAGTTCCACGGAGTGTTCGCTCGGGACTTCTCCAGGGCGATAAAGCTGCACGGAATATTTGCCGGCCGGAAGGGGGCCGAGGCGTTGAGGCGTGCCGCGCAACATCGCAAGCCGCACGGCTTGCGCTTCTTGTCCACTCATGGGCTGAGGCAGGGCTTGGCCTTTCGCATCGAGCACACTGACCAAAACACCAGTGAGTGGGTGTCCGGTGTCATCGACCGCGGTGACTTCGAAGAAGAAGCCGCGCTCTAACACCATTTCTCGTTGGCTTTCGCGCCCGGCCAGAAGATCCACGGCAACTTGCACCTGACCGAGCTGAGGGTGGCGCGCGAGGACATAACCCACTCCGGCGGGTAAGCCTTTGAGAGAAGCAAGGCCTTGGGCATTGGAGCTTTGCAGGCTCAGGCGGTTCAGCAAATTGCCCTCACGGTCGAGGTAATGCAGATAAGCACCTTCGACGGGGTTGCCTTCGCGATCAAACACGCGACCATGGAATGTGGCGCCCTGTTTTAAGCGCAATTCGGCGCGAATGGTGCCTTCTGCGCCCTCCTTCACGACAACATGGTGCATGGCGGCGTCGCGCCTGCCATCACCGCCAAAATAAGGTTGGGCGGCGTCACCGGCGCAAATCAGATAGCTGCCGGGACGCAGGGTCGGGAACAAGGCAATGCCTTGGGCATCGGTGGAATCAAAGGCGCCAACGGCCAGTTCGGTGCCATCGGCCGGGCGCAAGCTGACGGGCAAGTGCTCGATTGGCCGGCCACTGGCATGGTCGACCACATGCACCTCGACGGCCGCTTGGGGTAACACGATGTCCCTCTTGTTGCTATCGATGTCGCGGACTTCGACGGTGCCAAAGAAGCTACCCGCACTAGAGTTACCCGAGACCGGGTCGCTCACCTGAAACAGATAACTGCCGGGGACGAGGTTGGCAATCTCGTAAAAGCCGGAGGCATCGCTGACAGCACTGCGGACTCCATCATCTGCGAGTAGAGCCACGCGCTTACCGGATTGGGCGCGGCCACCACTGACCACATAACCCTCGAGGCGAGTCAGGCGTTCGCGCCCGCCAAGAATGAGTTCGCGGGATTCTCCGTCGAGTAGGGCGACAAATTCGTAATCACGATGGAGGCGCCCATGTCGACTGGTGGCAATCGGCACCGCCGCTGCACGCATGGCCCGATACGTTCCTTTAGGCAAGTGAGTGAACTGCGCGAGACCCTGTTCATTGCTTTGCGCGCGGAAAAAACTTTCGTCGATTTCTCCCTGCACAAGCACCCATTCTTCTGCGGCAGGTTGCCCTTCTTCATCGAGCAGCAAAACTTCCAGGGAAGCGCCCACATGCATGCGTAGCGAGAAGGGGGTCACGCGAGTGCCATCGACCTGGAAAGTCTCTGTGGTGGCAGGCGCGTAGTCCTCATGGGTGGCGAGCAAAAAGTATTCGCCTGGAGGAAGAGCATGAAACGCGAAATTGCCTTCTTCGTCACTACGCGCCTGGTTGGTATAGGCGCCAATGCCAGAAACGGCATCATGCTGGCTGCCTCGCACCGGCATGATTTTGATGTAAGCATCCATGATGGGCTCTTGCTCTTGATCCAAGCAAATGCCGAGGAACTCGCGCGCTGGCGAAAGCGTGACGGCAATCAAAGGCGGGGATTCTTGCGCGGGCTTCAGTTGGAAGGGCGTTACGGCAACCGCATAAGAAGGGTGCTGCACCTCCAAGAGCCAAGCGCCAGGCTGCATGGCATGGAGTTCGGCAATGCCATCTGCGTTGGTAGTAAATGCCTGCGAGCGAGTCGTGCTCAACAAAACCCCTTCCATGGGTTGTCTGCGCCAATGCGCTTTCGCGCCAGGGACTGCTTTGCCTTCCTCGTCTTGGACTTGAACTTGCGCCTGCAAGCCAGCCTGCACCTGAATAACCTCTAGATCGCGGGTTTCGCCAGGGGCCAAAGGGTTCGCCAGCAATTGGCTCATGGGCAACAGCCCGCTCGAACGCACCAAAAGGTGCCAGTTGCCCGAGGGAATCGCCTCCAAGCGGAAGCGCCCATCTTCACTGGAGCGAATCGTTGGTCCACCTAACGTTCCCGCTGGAAAGCGTCCATAGAGATGGAAATCTTGAAGAGGATCTAGCCAACCATCCTGCTTGGCGTCATTCTCGGCAGGAAGCAAACCAATCGCAGCATGCGCAATGGGGGAGCCATCGGCGGTTTGCAAAACGCCTTCCAAGTTTGCGCCTGCTTCCAACACCACGGGGATGTCAAAGGGAATGCCCGGCTCTAAGCGGACATCCATGCTGATCGACGGACTTCCGTCGTGGCCGCACTGCAGGTGATAACTCCCGGGCGGCAAGTCCTGCACACTAAACACGGCGCCATTGCCGTGCTTGCGCCCACTGCCATCGGTCAGATTGGCGAGGTACAAGCGGGCGGCTTGCGCGAGCCCTCCTTCGCCACGCGCTTCGATTTGTACCCAAGGCTCCAAGACCTCGTCGGCGCCTTCGATGCGAAAACGCAGCGTGAGATCTGCTGCTGGTGTCAGTGCCCGCAGAGTGAGGGCCTCGGTGTCGTCGGCCAATGGTGCTTGCACGGCAAGCGACCAAGTGTGATTGGCGCGAGCAGCAATCCAGGGTGTGGATTGCGCCGCGGTGCTCAGATCTCGCGGAAGGCGCACCAGGCCACCTTTGCCCTCTAAACGCTCGGCGCCACTTGCGTCGCCAAAGTACACCGCAAACTCTGGAGCCGCTTGCTCTTCTTCGAGAAGCACCGAAACTCCGCGGGTGCGCGCACTGGGAGCAGGGCTCTCGTCTTGCTCTAAGCTGCCGTCCTGGCCTTCGTCGACTGGCAGAGCAGGAGGGCCACCAAAGGGATCCAGTAGATAGAGGCCCATCGCCGCAGCGAGCACGACAACGATGCTACCGACAATGAGTTTGGCCTTCATCCGCACGTATTCTAGGGCGGACGAAGGCCAATTGCTTGCCCCAGCAAGGGGCGGATCTCGGCGAGGCTAGTGGAGCGTCGCCTTGAGCTCGATGCGCTTACCGAGGCGTTCGATGGCTAGGGTGATTTCGTCTCCTTTGAGGCCACCACCCAGGGCGCGACGCAATTCCGCTAGCGAGGTGGTGGCGCGGCCGTTGATTTCGAGCAGCAAATCGCCCGCTTCGAGGCCAGCGGCTTCGGCGCCACTGCCGGTCGAGACGGATTCCACACGCAAGCCTGCTGATCCCTCTTCGACGCCAGCGCGAACGCCTAGCTTACCCTTCATGGCGCGGCGCTCACTAATCTCGCGGTAGTGGTTGGACATGCGCTTGTTGAAGTCCTTAGGCATACCCATGCCGCCAAAGTCGCGGAAGGTCAAATCGCTCTCTTGGTCCAAACGATCAATGGTGCTGCGCACCAAAGTCAGGATTCGTGCGAGACCCTTGTAGTTGATCTTGTCGGCATCATCTCCAGGCATGTGATAGTCACTGTGGATGTTGCTGAAGAAGAACAACGCAGGAATCCCGGCGTGGAAGAAGCTGGTGTTGTCACTAGGGGCTTCGCCACGGTCGTCAATCTCTAGTTTCAAGTCGCTCTTCGCGAAAACCGGATCGAGAACCTTATGCAATTCGCTGGCAGTTCCCATGCCGCCGATGAACAGGTAGTCATCGGTGAGGCGGCCAATCATGTCGAGATTAATCATGGCCATGATGTCTTTGTTAGGCAGGACACCTGACTTGACCAAGGCTTGGCTACCGAGCAGGCCGCGCTCTTCGGCGCTGAAGGTCATGAAGATCATCGAGTGCTTCGGTGGATTCGCGGCATAGTATTGCGCGAGTTCCAACACGCCCGAAGTGCCACTGGCGTTGTCATCGGCACCGTTATGGATTTCACCCGGGAAACCCATGGCACCGGGACCACCAATGCCTGCGTGGTCGTGGTGACCGCCGACAGCGATGTACTTCTTGCTCATTTCCGCGTCGGTGCCGCGGACGATGCCAACCACGTTGTAGCAGGTCAGGTCTTTCAGCTGAAAGGGAATGCGGTAGCTGCCATCTTCCATGATGGATTCGAGGCCAAAGCGACGGAATTGGGTCTCGACGTAGTCAGCAGCCAAATGGCCGCCGCGGCGCCCAGATTCGCGTCCTTCTAGGTCCTCTGAGGCCAAGAAGGAGATGTGTGCTTTGAGGTCCTGGACCCGGATTTCGCTGGGGGCGAGTTCCGGAGTCTGAAGTGCGGCAAGGAAAAGAGTGAGAATCATGGTCTATCTGCGGAAACGGGGTCAAGCAGGATACGGGCGAGGTGGGGGTGGTGCAGGGAAAGATTCCCCAGGGAAGGTGGCACTCCACGAGAAAACCGACGCCTGCAGACTCTGCGGGCGTCGGTTTAGGGCCTTCTGAGGGGCCTCTGGGCCTAATTTTCCATCTCGTCGATGTAGTCCATGATGCCCAACCACTTTGGTGCGGTCTGGCGGTTCTGGTTCTGAGACTCCAGCACGCCCCAGGCGCCAAACTTGTTGGGTGCCCAGGTCAGGGTGAAGGCCATGTACAGGCCACCGCCGTTGGCATCCCAGCGACGCAGGTCGTCGAGGTACATCTGGCGCATGCCGGTGTCGCGGTTGGCATCGAGGAAGAGATCGGTAATGGTCTGGTTGTTCTCGACACCGTTGACGCCGACCAAGTGCTGGCCGCCCTCATAGGCGATGAGCTCCAAGCCAAAGGCATCGGCGTTGACCGCGTTGGTACCGGTATCGTTGGTGTGCTTGGTCAAGCTTTCGCTATCGCATTCGTCCAAGACATCCGAGACGCTCATGACTTGAGTCGTCGCTTCATTCGCAGGAAGGCCAAGGCTGTTGCCAAAGTAGGGAGCCACGGCATAGCAGTCGGCGATATCCGAAACGTTGTCCCAAGCCATAATCGTGAGACCAGTCCAAGGGTTGGTGGACTGTCCAGCCAGGGTCATGACTGGCTGCTCCGAGCCTTCTGGGAAGACGGTCTCAAAGATCTCGAACACGTCTTTGGAGCGTTGCGCATAGAAGCGCATTTGCGCGGTATAGGGGTCGGCAGAAAGGCCAGCGTTGAGGCCTTGCGTTTCGGCATAAGAAGCCTGGTCAAAGATGTTGTTCCACACTTCGTTGCTGTACTCCACATAGCAGTGCAGTTGTGGGTTCAGCGTATCGCGAATCAGTGTGGCCAACTCAGTCACGTATTGGTCCGTGGCTTCGTGCGGAATGCAAATCCACATGTCGTTCTCGGTTTCGTTGGCGAGTTCGATCATGTACTCCACCGCGACGCCGTTGCTCGTATCTGCCTGCGAGAAGGTGTTGGTGGTGGTGCGCTCTGACCACTGCGAGATCGGCGAATCGTTGGTACGACCCCAATCCATGAAGCGCAGGACGCTGAAAGGGTCTACCGCAGACAGGAAATCAGGATGGAAAGTTTGCGTTTGGTAGCTTTCTTCAAAGCCAGGCATAATCAGGCGCACATTCCGAATCGGGTCCAGCTCGTCGGTGGCAGTGATACTCAGTACGGTCAGGCTTGCGCTGGGAGTAATCAGAACTTCCATGCGGCCTGCTTCCTGAGAAGTCACCGTGGCGTCACCGCGGAAATCAATCGTTCCGGTGCCGTCATACAGGCAGACGTAGGTGCCGCTTGGATAGTTGCCAACTTGATTGTTCATCAACACCGCGGCGGCGGCTTGGCCAGCGCTCAGGCTAGCGGGGTATCCATCGGCATCGAGATCGAGATTCGCGCCGGTGTCCCAGGTGCCATTAAAGGGCACAGTTTGAGGGATCCAATCGCGAGCGGTCTTGAACACATCGGTAAAGACGATGCTGCGCGAACTATCGGTAATCGATTCCAGGTTGGTGCCCATAAAGGCGCCGTCGTTCAAGAAGCCTTCTGGTTCGAGGGCGACGTCAGGCGCAGTGACCGAAGTCAGTGCCGCGTTCTGTTCGCCAGCCACGAGAATCACCACGGCCAAAGCCTTGTCCGAATCACGCACATAGTTGGCCAGGTTTGGCACACTGAAGTTGGTGACGTCGGGAACTTGCTTCCATGCCCACTTGTTGCTTTGGAAGTTGGCCAAGCCAACCCAAACATGCTTGCTCGAAGGAAGGTCCAACCACTTCAGCTTCATCTTGTCGCTGATGGGGGTGCCATCGACCTTGAGCATGAACAGACCCCAAGCCGTTTCGTAAGTTGCGGGGACGCCGAGGGGATTCCAGTCGGGGGCGAAGTGAGCGTTCGCGCCGGCGGTAGAAATATTGACCGGGGCCGGGGAGATCACAAAGTCGGCACCGGTGATTTCGGCGCCAGGTTCGCCGATGTCGGCGAGGGCGGGCAAACTCGATGGCTTGCCAATAGAAACAGTTTGATAAGGGGTGGAAGGGTTGTTGCCTCCGGAGAGGTTATTTTTCGGGGAGTTACCGCCGCCGAGGGCTTCAGCAGCGCCACCACACGCTCCCAAAATGCCCGCAAGGAGCAT
>Ga0316208_1001031_pt1 | contig 28528 bp, 24 predicted proteins | sample 3monopyrite_MG_FD_204944 | JGI IMG/M metagenome (GOLD analysis project Ga0316208, IMG submission 204944) | Microbial mat bacterial communities from mineral coupon in-situ incubated in ocean water Damariscotta River, Maine, United States -... | ecosystem: Environmental > Aquatic > Marine >... | reverse complement strand
GCGGGTCGCGTTTTTTGCTGCCGTACTCGGCGATTAACTGATGGTCTTGGCTATAAACCTGAAGCGGCACCTGGAAGCGAATGTCTTTTAAGGCATCAACCGAAGGTAGTTGCGGGGCAAGATAGAAGTAGGTGGCTGCTACAGCGAGTGTGCCGAGCAGCGAAATGATCAAGATTAGAAAAATGCTGCGGCGAACTAGTTTGTGAATGAACTTCATGGCTGTCGCTTTACAAAGAGGTTTATACAAGAACTCGATAGCAAAATTACAGGGGTCGAACTAAGGTTTGCTCCACTTCTTCCGATGTATACTACATGAAGATATCCGGCATTTTGAGGATAATCTTGAAAATATGGATAAATATAAAGTATGGCATTGAATGCCCGATAAACCCTAAAGGCATAATGCTGCATATTAATGGAATAGATTAGAGAACTCTAAATTGGACCTCTTTAAGCGAAAATCTGCATCCCTGTTAGGACTGGATATCAGTGCGACAGCCGTCAAGTTGCTGGAGTTCAGTGAGAGTGGTGGCCGTTACAAGGTTGATAGCTACTCCGTTGTGCCTTTGCCACCACATGCGGTGGTGGAAAAGAGCATCGCTGATGTTGAGTCGGTGGGTGCCGCGATCAATCGTGCGGTCAAGCGTGCCGGCACCAGGACAAAGCTGGTCGCTGTTGCGGTGGCAGGCTCCGCAGTCATTACCAAGGTGATTAATATGCCGGAGAATCTCAGTGAAGATGAGATGGAAGGGCAGATTGAGTTGGAAGCGGATCAGTACATCCCTTATCCGTTGAATGAGGTCAATATGGACTTCCAGATTCTGGGTTCATCCGGTGCAAGCACGGGTGATGCCTCGGGCACGGTTGAGGTGTTGTTAGCCGCATCTCGTAGTGAAAATGTTGATATTCGAGTGGCGGCCTGTGAACTGGGAGGCCTGACTGCCAAGGTGGTTGATGTTGAAGCCTATGCTATGGAAGCAGCCTATAAACTGATTGCGCCCCAGTTGACTGACGCTGGCGATGGCCTGACAGTGGCGATACTCGATGTCGGTGCCACTATGACCACTCTGAATGTAATCCATGATTTCAAGATGATTTATACCCGCGAGCAGGTGTTTGGTGGCAAGCAGCTGACCGAAGAGATACAACGTCGCTATGGTCTTTCTTATGAAGAGGCGGGGCTGGCTAAAAAGCAGGGTGGCTTGCCTGATAATTATGTGCCTGAGGTGTTGCAGCCATTCAAGGATGCGATGACCCAGCAGGTTAGTCGTTCATTGCAGTTTTTCTTTTCCTCTAGTCAGTACAACAATGTTGACCATGTGGTTCTGGCCGGTGGTTGTGCGTCAATTCCTGGAATTGACGAGTTGATTGAGGACAAACTGGGTGTGCCCACCACAGTGGCTAATCCGTTTGCCAACATGTCGCTGTCTCCCAAGATAAAAGCGCAACAGCTGGGGGCCGATGCGCCGGCGTTAATGATTGCATGCGGATTGGCATTGAGGAGCTTTGACTAATGGCGCGCATTAATTTATTGCCCTGGAGGGAAGCGCTGCGCAAGGAGCGCAAGCGTCAATTTACGTCTGTTATTGGTGGTGCCGCTTTGTTGATGTTGGCCATTATTGGGTACATCCACGTTCATATTAGCGGCAATATTGATGCTCAGAATTCACGTAATAGTTTTATACAGGCCGAGATTGCTGCGGTTGATGGCAAGATTAAAGAGATTAAGGAGCTGGAGGCGCAGAAGAAGCAGTTGCTTAATCGAATGAATGTGATTCAGGATTTGCAGACCCGCCGGCCGATGGTGGTGCATATGCTCGATAAGCTGGTAGTGGCATTACCCGAGGGTTTGTTTCTGACAAAGTTTGAACAGGCAGGCCTGGATTTGTCGATTGAAGGCCTAGCGCAGTCCAATGCTCGCGTTTCGGCATTCATGCGTAATCTGGATGAGTCGGACTGGTTTGATAGTCCTAGGCTTGAAGTGATCCAGGTGCAGGAGAAAAATGGCAGTCGCTCAAGCAAGTTTACATTGAAGGTTAAGCAGTTAACGCCCGAAGAGATTGAGGCCAAGAAGGCGGAAAAAAGCCAATGAACCTGAAAAATATCGATTTTGAACAATTTAAGGGGTTGGACCCTAATGATCCTGGTGCCTGGCCTGTCCTGGTTAAGGCGGTAGCCATTCTTGCAGTTTGCCTGGCGGTGTTGGCAGCGGGATACTGGTTTGACACACAACAACAACTTGAGCAGCTGGAACAGGCAAGACAAAAAGAAACTGAATTGAAGAATGCTTTTAAGGCCAAGCAGCTCAAGGCAATCAACCTTGATGCCTACAAGCAACAAATGGCTGAGATGGAGCGTTCGTTTGGGACGATGTTGCGGCAGTTGCCGAGCAAGACAGAGGTGGCCGAGCTGCTGGTTGATGTGTCGCAAGCGGGCCTGGGTAATGGTCTTGAGTTTGAGCTGTTTAAACCGCAGGCCGAAAAACCGGCCGAGTTTTATTTTGAGTTACCCATCGATATCAAGGTAACAGGGCGATATCACGATTTTGGCGCATTTGTCAGTGACGTCGCTGCTTTGCCCCGGATTGTGACCCTGCATGACATAAAGATTTCAGTCAAGGGTGAAGAGTTGAGCATGTCGACCACGGCCAAGACCTATCGTTATCTGGAGGATGGGTAATGAGCATGAGATGGCGGCAGAAATCAGCCGGTGTTGCCATGACAGCAGTTGTGGTCTTGTTGCTGGCGGGGTGTAGCAGTAGTGATAATGCTGATCTCCAAGCCTACATTAACGAAGTGAAGGCGAGCGGCAAGGGTCGTATAACGCCATTGCCGGAATTTTTTCCGGCTGAGAGTTTTATTTATTCGGCCAATGATTTTGGTGATCCCTTTATATCATGGGAAACAAAGGCCTTGCTCGCTGCTAAAGATAGAAACCAGGCAGATAGTAACGGCGGTGTACAGCCGGATCTGGGGCGTCGGCGCGAAGCGCTAGAGGCCTTCCCGCTGGATACGCTGCGAATGGTGGGTACCATGTCCAAGGGTAGCAAGAGCTCGGCATTGGTGAGTTCTCCCGATGGGCTTGTTTCAAGAGTAGCGGTTGGCAACTACCTGGGTCAGAATTATGGTCAGGTAACCTCGGTGGGTCAGGATAAAATAGAATTGATTGAGGTTGTGCCGGATGGCTTGGGGGCCTGGGTGCAGCGCCCGGCCTCTCTGGCAGTAGCGGAATGATCCCTGGGGAGCATGACAATGAATCGAATCGGGAATATGGGTGAGTAGGCGATGATGAAGCGATATTTTTGGAGCCACAAGATGATGCAGCGATTTATGTTAATGGCCATGTTGCTAGGTCTGTCCATGGTGCAGGTCAATGCCGAAGAGGTGGCGGTTGAAAATTCGCTGGAGGCTGTTGAGGTCTCAAGTCTGCCTGGCAGTCGGGTGCAGATCAAATTTTCCATGTCCGCTCCAGCCGCTGAACCGCTGAGTTTTACTATTGATAATCCAGCCCGTATTGCGATGGACTTTGCGGCAACCAGTAACAATCTTGCCAAGCGCACGACCCAGGTTGGCGTGGGCGCAGCGAGAAGCATCAGTGCTGTTGAGGCTCGCGGCAGAACACGAGTGGTTTTGAATTTGTTGCGTTTGGTGCCTTATGAGACGCGTGTTGAAGGTAATAACGTCTATGTGATCCTGGATAGTACCGGAGCGGCTATGTCAATGGCGTCACCGCCGGTTGATAAGGATCCGACTGTCTTTACCAGTCGTGAGATTTCTGCCAGTCACAGCATTAAGAACGTCGATTTTCGTCGTGGCGAGGCAGGCGAGGGCCGCATCATCGTGACATTGTCGGATGCCGGTGCCAGTGTCAACATCCAGGAACAGAGTGATAAGCTGGCGTTGGACTTCATTGATAGCAGCATAGCCGCGGAGTTGGAGCAGCGCCTTGATGTAGTCGATTTTGCTACGCCTGTGACGGCGATTGATACCTTTCGCCAGGGTGGCAATGTTCGCATCGTCATCAGTGCCAAGGATAAATTTGAGCACATGGCTTATCAGTCGGGCGATCTGCTGACAGTTGAGATCAAAAAATTTGTCGATCCAACGCTTGAAGATTTACGTCGTCATGGCGATGAGGGTGGTTTTGTTGGTGAGCGTCTGTCTCTGAACTTCCAGAATATCGAGGTACGTGCGGTGTTGCAGCTGATTGCAGATTTCACTGACATGAACCTGGTTACCAGTGATACGGTTGTGGGCAGCGTAACGCTGCGATTGCAGAATGTGCCATGGGATCAGGCGCTGGATATTATCCTTAAGACCAAGGGTCTGGGCGTGAGAAAGACCGGTAATCTGCTGTTTATAGCGCCATCGCAGGAGATAGCCGACAGAGAAAAATCTGACCTGGAGGCCAAACGGCAGATTAAAGAGCTGGAGCCACTCCATTCAGAAATGATCCAGATCAATTATGCCAAGGCGGATGCGATTGCCGAGATGTTGAAGAGTGAGAAGAACTCGTTGCTATCGGCACGTGGTAACGTCACTATTGATGCCCGCACCAACACTCTATTGATTCAGGATACGTTGATGTCTCTGGAGGAAATCCACAAGCTAATCAACCAATTGGATATTCCCGTGCGTCAGGTGTTGATTGAGGCGCGTCTTGTTATTGCCAGCAGTAACTATAACAAAGATATTGGTTCCCGTTTTGGTGTGTCGCGGACTACGCTGGGTGCTCCAGGCACAAACGCAGGCAGTGGCAGTCAGTTTAGCGGTACGCTGGGGGCGACAGATCAGTTGATCAATGGCGATACCCTGACAGCGCCGGGGCGCTTGAATGTTAATTTGCCTGCCTCCCCCTCACAAGGAGCAGCGGCATCATTTGCCATGAGCTTCGTCAAATTGCCTTTTGGCACCAATGTTGATCTTGAATTGTCCGCCATGGTAGCCGAGGGTCAGGGTGAGGTGGTTTCATCACCGCGCTTGCTTACCGCCAATCAGAAAGAGGCCTCAATCGAGCAGGGTGTAGAAATTCCCTATCAGCAAAATTCAGGGAGTGTTAGTGGAGCGACAACAATTGCCTTCAAGAAAGCGGTGCTGAGCTTGAAAGTGACACCACAGATCACGCCAGATGATCGGGTTATCCTGGATCTGCAAATTAATAAGGATAGCGTCGGTGATATTTTTGACTCTGTTCCGAGTATCAATACCCGTGAGATCAATACTCAGGTGTTGGTCGAGAATGGTGAGACCGTGGTTTTGGGGGGGGTCTATGAAGAGGCGACTAATGACGGCGTGAGCAAAGTCCCTTTTCTGGGTGATCTGCCCTTGATCGGTGCCTTGTTCCGTTCAACCATCAAGCGTGACTCCAAGGAAGAATTATTGGTCTTTATTACGCCGAAGATCGTTAAGGAAGGCCTGTCCATAAATTAATTTGCGTGATGTCAGGGGCCATGAGTAAACTCATGGCCCCTTTTTTATGGCCTAAATTAACTGTTGCCCCCTGTTTTTTGGTAAATTTGCCGTCGTAACGGCGGAATCAATGGCGATAATTCATGACACACCCATCCACAAAGCTAAATAAGATATTTATTGTTGGTCCTATGGGGGCCGGCAAGACGACGATAGGCAAACAGCTGGCAAAAAATCTGGGTTGGGATTTTGTTGATAGTGACCATGAAATTGTTGCCCGCACTGGCGTAAAGATTCCCATAATATTCGATGTTGAGGGCGAGACCGGATTCAGGAAGCGCGAGAAGGCTATGATTGATGAGCTGAGTCAGTGTCAGGATTTGGTTCTGGCAACTGGCGGTGGTGCGGTGCTTGATGCGGATAATCGTAAACTGTTGCGGCAGCGCGGGGTGGTTGTGTATTTGTGTGCTACGCCGGAGCAGTTATTCAAACGTACTGGTCGTGATCGTAATCGCCCCTTGTTGCAGACGGACGATCCGCTGGGGAAAATAAAACAGCTGCTGGCGCAGCGTGACCCACTATATCGGGACGTGGCTGATATTATTATGGAGACCGGCGAAGAGAGTGTCCGCGTCGTTGTGCGAAAATTGCTGGGGCATCTGAAATATCAGGGCATAGTTGAAGTTGATAAAAAATATAGTTGAGAGCAGGCAGATGATTACCCTTGATGTCGTCCTGGGCGACAGAAGTTATCCTATATATATTGGCAGCAATTTGCTTGGTCAGGTAGCGCTGATACAGCAACACTTGGCCGGGAAAGAGGTGCTGGTTGTCAGCAATGAAACTGTGGCGCCTTTGTATCTGAGCAAGTTGGTGACATCACTAGAGGGTTATAGGGTCGAGTCGGTCATCTTGCCCGATGGTGAGCGATATAAAACCCTTGAGCAGTTGAACAATATCTTTACGGCCTTGCTTGAGAAACGCATGAGTCGGCAGACGACTATTATTGCCTTGGGCGGCGGCGTGATTGGTGACATGGCGGGCTTTGCAGCCGCCTGTTATCAGCGCGGCATTGCCTTTGTTCAGGTGCCGACGACATTGTTGGCGCAAGTGGATTCATCGGTAGGTGGTAAGACGGCAGTCAATCATCCGGCGGGCAAAAATATGATTGGTGCCTTTTATCAGCCCAGGTGCGTGATTGCAGATATCGCGGTGCTCAATACGCTTGATGACCGTCAACTGAGCGCCGGGATTGCAGAAATCATCAAGTATGGTCTGATTCGGGATGAAGCATTTTTGCGCTGGTTGGAAGGAAATATGGACGCGCTGATTGGTCGTGACATGAATGCCCTGGTCTACGCCGTCGAGCGTTCGTGCATCAATAAAGCCGAACTGGTTGCCGCCGATGAGCATGAGCGTGGTCAACGTGCCCTGTTGAACCTGGGCCACACCTTTGGTCATGCCATCGAAACGGCCATGGGCTATGGCGAGTGGTTGCATGGCGAGGCGGTAGCGGCGGGGATGTACATGGCGGCAGATCTTTCCGTTCGACTTGGTTGGCTAACAAAAACCGATCTGGCGCGGGTAGAACAGCTTTTGCTGCGCGCCAACTTGCCTGTTAAAGGCCCGCGCATCAGTATTGAAAAAATGAAGGACTTGATGGCCGTAGACAAGAAGGTACAGGATGGTCGAGTTCGATTGGTCTTGTTAAAGGCCATTGGCGAGGCGGTGGTGACGGATGATTTCGATGCTGGCTTGCTGGACCAAACGCTGCAACAGTGCCAGGTCTAATTGACGATAGATAAAGAGGCAAGGATGGCGGACAACAATACGCATTTGGCGGACTATGCAGCGCGGCCACAGGATTCGCGCGGCCGTGTATTCGCAGAGCCTGGGCCGCAGTTCAGAAGTGAATATCAGCGCGACAGGGATCGCATTGTCCATTCGTCAGCCTTTCGTCGGCTGGAATATAAAACCCAGGTCTTTGTGAATCATGAAGGTGACATGTTTCGTACCCGGCTGACGCACTCGATAGAGGTGGCGCAGATTGGTCGTTCCATTGCTCGTGCACTGCAATTAAATGAAGATTTGACCGAGGCCATTGCCTTGGCTCACGACCTTGGGCATACGCCGTTTGGTCATGCCGGCCAGGATGTTTTGAATCAGTGTATGCGCGACTTCGGTGGTTTTGAACATAATCTGCAGTCATTGCGTGTTGTTGACGAACTGGAGGAAAAATACGCTGATTTCAACGGTCTGAATCTTACCTTCGAAACCCGTGAAGGCATTTTAAAGCATTGTAATCCGGATAAGGCGCGACTGCTGGATAACTTGGGTGAACGGTTTTTGAACAAAACCCAGCCCGGGTTGGAGGCACAACTGGCCAACCTGGCCGACGAGATTGCTTACAATAATCACGATGTTGATGATGGCTTGCGTGCCGGCCTGATCAGTGTCGAACAGCTGTGTGAAATTAAACTTTTTCGGAACCAATATGATGTGGTTAAGATGGCTTATCCAGAGCTCAGCGGTAGGCGGTTGGTGCATGAGATAATTCGTCGCATGATTAATGAGCAGGCTGCTGACCTGGTTAACAATACACGGCAAAACTTGGCCAGACATAAACCTGGTTCGATTGGCGATGTTCGTGCTGTGCCAGAGCCGATGGTCTGTTTCAGTGCTGAAATGAGCGAGTTAAATTTACAGTTAAAGCAGTTCTTGCGCAAACAGCTGTATCAGCATTATCGGGTTCAGCGCATGAGCAACAAGGCCGGGCGGGTGATTAGAAATCTGTTTGACGCATTTTTGGCGGAGACAAAAATGCTGCCGCCGGAACAGTCAGAAAAATGTAAGTTACAGGAGTTAAGCCGGGGTGAAGAAGGACGCGCCCGCGCTGTTGCCGATTACGTTGCCGGAATGACTGACCGTTATGCCATTGTTGAGCATGGTCGAATTTTTGACCCATCGGCATTAACTTGAGAAGCCCTTAATGCGAATTTATATGCAATTGCCCGCGATAGAGGGCAAGCCGCCGCGTTTTTTTCACCTGTTTCTGCAGCCCGATCTCATTGATGGCTGGAGCCTGGTAAAAGAGTCGGGTTTTCAGGGCAGTGCTGGTCGCCTCAAGCGTGAGCATTATTCCGATTATGAGAACGCTGAAAATGCACTAATAAAAAGCCGCGACGCACAGAGTAAGCGCGGTTACCAGATCGTTTTTATGGAAGGACAGCGTGCGCCAGAGTGTGATTAAAGTCTTTTGTTTTGCTCACAGTTTTGCCACAATGGCCGGATTGAAACCAGTCTCCCACCTATGGCCGATCATCAGCAAATCACACCCAAATTAAGCGAACGCTTTTCCGGCCTGTTTGGCGTTGACGATGCGCCTCTGGAATTGTCGTTGGGCAGCAGTCCAGCGACGCTCTACATCGAAGAGTCACGCAAGCTTAATCTAAACAAGTTGCTGCATCTTGCCCCCTACAGCGAGGTATTGCTGCTGCTGGGTGAGCCGGCCGTGGGGCGGACATCCTTGCTAAAGGCCTTTGTCGAACGCGCCGCAACAACCTGGCGTATCAGTTTTGTCACCGCTACGGCGTTGATGGATCGGGTTGCCTTTCTGCGTCATGTTGGGCGAGGTTTTGATCATGACCTGAGTGATTTTGAATCGGCGACGGACATGTTGTGGGAGCTTGATCGTTATCTGCAGGCGCTGGGGCGTGGTGGTCGGCGAGCCATCATTATTATCGATGACGCCCATTTGCTGACAGATGACGTGATCTTGCTGGTGGAGAAGATCCTCCGTGATGAGCGTACCGATAACAGTGTTAGTTTGATTATGAGCATGCGCAAGGACCAGGCTAACAAATTGGATCGTTTTGCCCTGCTCAAAGAACGGCTGGCTTACACCTTGATGCTGGAGCCGTTTAGCCAGAATGAAGTGGACGGTTATCTGCGGCAGCGTTTGGCAGGCGCAGTGCCGCATCTTAATGAGCTGTTGTCGCCTGAGTTGGTGGCTGATATTCACCACAAGAGCGGCGGCATGCCCGAGCGAATCAACGCCCTGGTTCACGGTATGATGGTGAAGCAGGGTAAAGTCAGTGTGTCGACAGGTAAAGGTCGTTTGGCCTTGAAGTTGGTGTCGCTTGCGGCAGTTGCTATTGTGGTTGGCGGCGTGCTTTATTTCCAGGATGAAATAAATCAGATGTTTGCTGTGCCGGCAGAGTCAGCTCAGGCAACCAGCGAAGTGCTTACTGAGCAGCCTGCGACGGCGACTGCTGATGCGGCCGATGCGCGGGCCTTGAAGGCGATTGGTGCTGTATTGCAGCAGGCCCCGGTTGCGTCGCTGGAAGACGCTACGGGTGAGCCGGTGCCAATGCTGCATAAAGAGGCCGGGTTGATTGCTGACGACTTGCCGTCAATGGCCGCTGAAGAAATTGTCGAGTCTGTTGTTCCTGAAGGCGAAGCCGCACCTCCAGTCGAGAGGCCGGGGGCAGCGCCAGAAATCCCAATAATCGCAGAAATTCCAGAAATATTAGCTAAGCCGGAAGCCCTGGCTAAAACCCGGCCAGCACCTGTGCCGCCCGAGCATGAGTGGTTGATGGCCCAGCCGGGCAAATACTACACCCTGCAGATGATGGCGCTGGTGGATAGGTCCAGGGTATTGCGGTTTGTGCAACAGCACAATATTTCTGCTCAAAGCGCCATTTATCCGGTTACCCGTCGCGGTAAGGTGTTGACTGTTTTGGTCTATGGTAGTTATGCCAACCGGGCCGAGGCCGCTGAGGCCGCCGAAACCCTGCCAAAGTCCTGGGGTGTGGGGCAGCCGTGGATTCGCAGCTTTGACGACGCTCGAAAAGACCTGCTGCAGGAGTAGGCCTCGCCAAGCTATTGTATTGATATCTCAAGGGTTATGCAGGTTCTGGTATAGTCTAGGATTGCGTCAGGCCAACTCTGATTGTATACTCCTGTCCCCTTTTGCGTTGCTTTTGCAGGTCGAGGCCTGTGCGCGCAAATGAATCAATAACAATCAACCGGTTACTCGTTTTGCTTATGGAACAAGGTTTATACCGCCCCGAGTTTGAAAAAGATAACTGCGGGTTTGGACTCATCGCGCAAATGGATGGTAAACCCAGTCACTGGCTGGTGCAGACGGCTATTGATGCGCTGGCATGTTTAACGCACCGTGGCGCAGTTGCCGCCGATGGCAAGTCAGGTGACGGCTGTGGCCTGTTGCTGCGCAAGCCGGATGGGTTTTTGCGCACGGCTGCCGCTGAGCAGGGTTTCAGCCTGTCTGAGCTGTATGCTGTTGGTATGGTGTTTCTCAGTCAGGATGACAGCCTGGCTGCTGCCGCCCGTAAACAGCTGGATGCTGAATTGATCCAGGAAGGCCTGGTTGTGGCTGGCTGGCGCGTCGTACCGGTTGATCCGTCAGCCTGTGGTGAAGAGTCCTTCAAAAGTCTGCCGCAGATCGAGCAGGTCTTCGTCAACGCTCCAGCGGGAATGGATGAGGCTGCCTTCGAGCGACATCTCTATATTGCCCGTCGTCGTACCGAAAAGGCGCTTGAAGCCAGAGATGATTTTTTCTACGTCCCGAGTCTGTCGTCACGGGTAATCTCATTCAAGGGTCTGGTCATGCCGGCCAACCTGCCTGTGTTTTACAAAGACTTGAACGACGCTACGTTGGAGTCTGCGACTGCTGTGTTCCATCAGCGTTTCTCTACCAATACCTGGCCGCAGTGGCGTCTGGCACAGCCATTTCGTTATCTGGCCCACAACGGTGAGATCAACACTGTTCAGGGTAATCGTTTTTGGTCGGTGGCCCGTGGTCATAAATTCGAAACACCGCTGCTGCCGATGGATGATATTCGTCCGCTGGTGAGTATGAGTGGTTCCGACTCCAACAGCATGGATAACATGCTTGAGGCCTTGTTGGCCGGTGGCATGGATATCTTCCGTGCCATGCGTCTGCTGGTGCCACCTGCCTGGCAGAACATCGACAATATGGATCCAGATCTGCGTGCCTTCTATGAATACAGTTCCATGCACATGGAGCCGTGGGATGGTCCGGCCGGTATTGTACTGACAGATGGACGTTATGCCGGTTGTAGCCTGGATCGCAATGGTTTGCGTCCGGCCCGTTATGTCATCACTAAAGATAGGCACATTACCCTGGCCTCTGAAATCGGCGTGTATGGTTACAAACCTGAAGACGTGGTCGCCAAGGGCCGCTTAAAACCTGGTCAGATGATGGCAGTGGATACCGACAGCGGTAAGTTGCTGCTGCCGGAAGATATCGACAACATGCTCAAGGGCCGCAAGCCATATAAAGAGTGGATGACGGCTAATTCCAAACGCCTTGAAGCCAAGCTTGAAGGTGAGCAAGGCGATTGCAGCGAGAACCTCGACGCCGATGAGTTGAAGGTCTACGAAAAGCAGTTTCAGGCCAGCTTTGAGGAACGTGACCAAATATTGCGTGCCCTGGCTGAAGCCGGTCAGGAAGCCGTAGGTTCTATGGGTGATGACACTCCGCTGGCAGTATTATCGAGGCAGGCGCGTTCACCTTACGATTATTTCCGGCAACAGTTTGCCCAGGTCACCAATCCGCCGATCGATCCGATCCGTGAGGCGATTGTGATGTCGTTGGAGACCTGCTTCGGCCGTGAACGCAATATGTTTGAAGAGACCGCTGACCATGCTTCGCGTTTGTTAGTGAGCTCGCCGGTGTTGTCACATAGCAAATACACGCAATTGCTGGCCATGGATAGTGACCCTGAATACGGTAATGTCATTATCAACCTCAACCGCGAAGGCAATCTGAAAGATGCCATCATGGCCATTTGTGATGAGGCGGTGGCGGCAGTCAAGGACGGCAAGGTTGTTATTATTCTTACCGATTGCGGTATTAGCCAGGATTTGGTGCCGGTTCATGCCGCGTTGGCGACCGGTGCGGTGCATCACCGCTTGATTGAAGAAGGTCTGCGTTGCGATGCCAATATCGTGGTTGAAACTGCCACCGCTCGTGACCCGCATGCCTTTGCCGTGTTGATCGGTTACGGCGCCACGGCGGTCTATCCATACCTGGCCTATGAGTGTCTCTGTGACATGGTTAAGATTGGCACCATCGAAGGCCTGGAGCCGGCCAAGGTTGAATCTAATTATCGTAAGGGAATCGGCAAGGGTCTGTACAAGATCATGTCGAAGATGGGTATTTCCACCATCGGTTCTTATCGTGGTTCGCAGCTGTTCGAGGCCGTGGGCCTGAGTCGTGAGGTGGTTGACCTGTGTTTCAAGGGCACAACCGCGCGTATCCAGGGAACAAACTTTGAAGACCTGCAGGCCGATCAAGCCAAACTTCAGAAACAAGCCTGGAATGCCCGCAAAAACATCAGTCAGGGTGGCCTGCTGAAATATGTTCATGGCGGCGAAGACCATGCCTACAATCCCGATGTGGTTCGCAGTCTGCAAACTGCAGTGCGCACCGGCGACTATGCTGATTGGCAGAAACATGCCGACCTGATCAACAATCGTGCGGCGCTTTCCCTGCGCGACATGCTCAAGCTGCGTGACGATGTTGAGCCTGTCTCCATCCACGAAGTAGAGCCTGCAGAAAATATTTATAAGCGTTTTGACTCGGCAGCAATGTCTCTCGGTGCTTTGTCACCCGAAGCTCATGAGACGCTTGCCGAGGCCATGAATCGACTCGGCGCCCGCTCCAACTCTGGTGAGGGCGGTGAAGACCCCAAGCGTTACGGCACCGTTAAACGGTCCAAGATTAAACAGGTTGCCTCTGGCCGTTTTGGCGTCACACCTGCTTATTTGCGCAGTGCTGAAGTGTTGCAGATTAAGGTTGCTCAGGGTGCCAAGCCCGGCGAGGGTGGTCAGTTGCCAGGGCAAAAGGTCAACGAACTGATCGCCGAATTACGTTACTGCAAACCCGGTGTTGGTCTGATTTCACCGCCACCACATCACGATATTTATTCCATTGAGGATCTGGCGCAGCTGATCTATGACCTGAAACAGGTCAACCCAGAAGCGCTGGTCTCAGTGAAGCTTGTTTCTGAGGCAGGTGTCGGCACTATCGCTGCCGGTGTTGCCAAGGCCTATGCTGACCTGATTACTATTGCCGGTTTTGACGGTGGTACCGCAGCATCGCCACTGACATCGGTGAAGTATTGTGGTGGCCCATGGGAGCTAGGTCTGACCGAAACTCATCAGACCCTGCGCAAGAACAATCTGCGAGATAAGGTGCGTCTGCAGACAGATGGCGGTCTCAAGACTGGGCTGGATGTGATCAAGGCTGCCATTTTGGGTGCCGAGAGCTTTGGTTTTGGCACCGGCCCGATGGTGGCGATGGGTTGTAAGTATTTGCGTATTTGCCATCTGAATAACTGTGCCACGGGTGTTGCCACGCAAGACAATGTCCTGCGTCGTGATTTCTATGTCGGTAATGTTGAAGCCGTGATGAACTACTTTGGTTTTATCGCTGAAGAGTCGCGCCAGATCATGGCTAGCCTGGGTGTACGTAGTTTTGAGGAGCTGGTTGGTCGTGTTGATCTGCTGCAAAAACTGGATGGCGAAACCGCCAAACAACAACGTCTGGATCTGAGTCCGATTTTGTATGCCGGTGATGCCGATGGGGCTCACACCTGTCAGGTGGAGCGCAATGAACCTTTCGACAAGGGTGAGCTGGCTGAGCAGATGGTTAAAGACGCCTTGCCTTCAATTGAGAATAAGTTAGGCGGTGAGTTCAGCTATGAAGTACACAATACCGATCGTTCCGTTGGTGCCCGTCTCTCAGGTGAGATCGCCGCTGTTCATGGTAACCATGGCATGTCAGGCGAGCCGATTAAGTTGAACCTGAAAGGTTCAGCCGGTCAGTCCTTCGGTGTTTGGAATGCCGGCGGCCTGGAAATGCACCTTGAAGGTGACGCCAATGACTATGTTGGTAAGGGTATGGCTGGCGGTAAGCTGGTGATCTACCCGCCTAAGGGCAGCAATTTCGTTAGCCATGAAACAACCATCATCGGTAACACCTGCCTCTATGGTGCCACCGGCGGCAAGCTGTATGCCTCAGGTCTGGCAGGTGAACGTTTCGGCGTGCGTAACTCAGGCTGTGAAGCCGTGGTCGAAGGCATTGGTGATCATGGTGCTGAATACATGACCGGCGGTATCCTGACCGTGTTGGGCCAGACCGGTGTTAACTTTGGTGCTGGTATGACCGGTGGCTTTGCCTACGTCTATGATGAAGACAACAGCTTCGTTGATCGTTACAACCATGAGTTGATCGACATTCATCGCGTTGGCACCGAGGCCACTGAGGCCTATCGTAACCACTTGCGTGGCGTGATTGAAACCTTTGTTGCCGAGACCGGTTCAGCTCGTGGTCAGGCTATGCTCGATAACTTTGCCACTGTAGTGGGCAAGTTCTGGTTGGTGAAACCGAAAGCAGCCGATCTTGAGTCACTGCTGGAAGATCTACAGAAGGTGGCGGCGTAAGGCCTTCGCATCTGGATTTAGTACACGGAATTAGATGGATAAAAACTTATGGGCAACAATTTTCAATTTATCCAGGTCAATAGGCGTGACCCGGCCAAGAAAGCGGCTGATGTGCGTAAAAAAGAGTATCGCGAGATTTATGCTGATCTCGGTCAGGCGCAGGCGGCGGAACAGTCTGAGCGTTGCATAGCCTGTGGTAATCCCTATTGCGAATGGAAGTGTCCGGTACACAATTATATTCCTGACTGGTTGAAACTGGTTAGCGAGGGCAAGATCGAACAGGCGGCCGAGTTGTCACATCAGACCAACTCCTTGCCGGAAATCTGTGGTCGCGTTTGCCCTCAAGATAGGCTTTGTGAAGGGGCCTGCACTCTGGAGGAAGGCGGCTTTGGTGGTGTCACCATTGGTTCGGTGGAAAAATACATCTCCGACACAGCCTTTGAAAAAGGCTGGCGTCCTGATCTGTCACACGTTACGGATACGGGTAAGAAGGTTGCCATTATTGGCGCCGGCCCGGCCGGTCTGGGTTGTGCCGACATCCTGACCCGCAACGGCGTCAAGGCCGTGGTGTTTGATCGTAACCCTGAAATCGGCGGTCTGCTGACCTTCGGCATCCCGGAATTCAAACTGGAAAAGAAGGTGGTCAGACGCCGGCGTGAAATTATGGAAGGTATGGGTATCGAGTTCGTGCTCAATACCGACATTGGCAAAGACGTTGACTTCCAAAAACTGGTTGAAGAATACGATGCTGTCTTTCTAGGCATGGGTACCTATACCTATATGAAGGGTGGTTTTCCTGGTGAAGATCTGCCCGGTGTCTATGAAGCGCTGCCGTACCTGATTTCAAACGTCAACGATTGCCTTGGCTATGAGCAGGATGAACAGGGTTTTATCAATATGGCCGGCAAGAAGGTTGTCATTCTGGGTGGTGGTGATACGGCTATGGACTGCAATCGCACCGCTATTCGTCAGGGCGCCGAGAGCGTGATGTGTGCCTATCGCCGTGATGAAGACAACATGCCCGGCTCAAAGAAAGAGGTGGTCAACGCCAAGGAAGAAGGGGTGCAGTTTCTTTTTAACCGCCAACCCGTTGAGATTGTTGGTGACGGCAAGGTTGAAGGCATTAAATTGCTGACGACTGAGCTGGGTGAACCCGATGCCCGTGGCCGTCGTAGCCCGGTGCCAGTGCCGGGTTCCGAAGAGGTGATTCCCTGTGATCATGTCTTGATTGCGTTTGGTTTTCAGCCCAGCCCGGCACCTTGGTTTTCGGACTATGGGGTTGAGGTGGATCAGCGTGGCCGTGTTAAAGCCCCTGAGAAAGCGGAATTCAAATTCCAGACCACCAACCCGAAAATCTTTGCTGGAGGTGACATGGTGCGCGGTTCTGACCTGGTGGTTACAGCTGTCTTCGAAGGTCGCAATGCTGCCGAAGGTATACTCGATTACCTTGAAGTTTAAATATGCAACGTCCAGCTCACACCTGATTTGCATGATTGCGGCGTCAAAAATGCTCGTTTATATTTGTAAACCGCGCGTTTTTCACCCTCAAGGGGCAGCGAGGTTCCAGCCCTCGCACAAATCAGGTGCAATCTGAACATTACAAAAATTAAAGTCGCCAATGGTGATACAAAAAAGAGTTTTGGGAGTTACATGAGCGAATTAAAAAACGATAGGTTCCTGCGGGCCTTGTTGAAAGAGCCGGTAGATTACACGCCAGTATGGATGATGCGTCAGGCCGGTCGTTACCTGCCGGAGTACAAGGCTACCCGTGCCCAGGCCGGTAGCTTTATGGATCTGTGCAAAAATGCCGAGCTGGCCTGTGAAGTCACCATTCAGCCGTTAGAGCGTTACCCGCTGGATGCGGCGATTTTGTTTTCCGACATCCTGACTATTCCCGATGCCATGGGTCTGGGGTTGCGCTTTGAAGCAGGTGAAGGCCCGGTATTTGATAATCCGGTTCGCACCGAAGCTGATGTAAACAAGCTATTCGTGCCCGACCCAGAAGGCGAACTGCAATACGTCATGAATGCCGTACGCACTATCCGCAAAGCGCTGAATGGTCGTGTGCCGCTGATCGGTTTTTCCGGCAGCCCCTGGACCCTGGCGGTTTACATGGTTGAGGGTGGCGGCACTAAAGATTACGCCAAAGTAAAAGGCATGATGTTCGATCGCCCTGACTTGATGCACAAGCTGCTTGATACCACTGCCAGGTCGGTCACTTCATACCTCAATGCCCAGATTGAAGCCGGTGCCCAGGCGGTACAGATCTTTGATACCTGGGGTGGTGTGCTGACACCTCGTGACTACAAGGAATTTTCTCTGCGTTACATGAAGCAGATTGTTGATGGCCTGATTCGTGAAAAGGATGGCCGCAAGGTGCCTGTGATCCTCTTCACCAAGGGTGGTGGTCAGTGGTTGGAAGCCATGGCCGATACTGGTTGTGATGCACTGGGTCTGGACTGGACGACTGATATTGATAATGCTCGCGCCCGCGTTGGCGACAAGGTGGCGCTGCAAGGCAATATGGATCCATCAACTTTGTATGCCTCACCTGAGCGTATCCGTGAAGAAGTTGCGACTATTCTTGAAGCTTATGGCACTGGCTCTGGTCATGTCTTTAATCTCGGTCACGGCATTCATCAGTATGTTGATCCCGAGCGTGCCGGCGCCTTTGTTGAAGCCGTGCATGAGCTGAGTGTTAAATACCATAAGTAAGGTTGGTTTGAAAATATGATGCCAGAAAAGTTTAATAAGCTGCGCGAGATGGAAGAGTTCACTGATGAGCTGTTCAATCGTATCTTTGCTTTTCAGGAAAAAACACATTCGGCCTGGGATTCAAGTCAGCCTTTTTCTGAACGCATCAAAGGCCTGCCACTGCACAACCTGATCTTCAGCAACCCGGATCGTGATCCGGAAACCAGCGGTCCAACGGTTGCTCATTACTACCCACTGCGAGAAGAAAACAAGGCGCTGGTTTATTACGCCAAGCATGTGGCTGATAATCCAACCATTCTTGATGTCCATGCTCGTAATGGTTTTGTCGGTAGTCTACTGGCGCGTGAAGGAATAACCCACATTTCCCACCACCCTTCTACTGCGGCCGCCGACGCATCTGATCTGACGGAGCGTTCTCCCTCCGGCCGGATCGACGTAGACACGACTACGCCCTCACCGTCCTCCAGTCCGAGCACTCCATCAGATCAGCGCCTCGACAGACTCGCTACGAAGGGCGATGAGAAATGTGGGTTAAAGGTCATCGGCCTGCGTGATCCGGATGAAAAACCAAACCAGATTGCCGATTTTTATGACCCAGAAAGCTATGAGTTGCGCGATGGTAAGCTGACCGATGTTGATTTTCCTGTTGATGTCGCTTTCTCGGCCTGGATGCCAACGGGACAGAACTTCACCCCCGACATCATCAAACTGAAGCCAAAACTGATCATCTTTATCTATACCGAACATGTTAACGAACACAGTAAACTATGGCAGACCGGCTGTGAAGCCGCCTTTAGTGAGCTACCGGATAACTACCGCATTATCGATGAGTGGTCGATTGGCCGTCCTGAAAATATGCTGCAAGAGGCCTGGCCTGACTTGAGTGCCAGCATCGAAGAAACCCGTCATGTGCGCATATTTGCTGAGGCATCGGTTGGCGACATTCCACAATACGCACCAGAACAAATGGCTACACCCTATGACTGGGAAGAGGATCTCGAACTGGCATTGCTAGCCATCGAAGCGAAAGAGCATTTGCGTTCAAGAGGTATAGCTGTTTAAGTTGTACTGTCAGAATTATTCGGCTAGCTAAATACAAGCAAACAACGGTATATTGATAAAGCTGACGTAGGCAGACTGACAAACAAAAAACCAAACAGTTTGCTTTGATGTCTCTGACAAACCTCTGGGGAGAGGGGGAGAAAAAGGGCGATGGATCAAAAGCCGTTTCGTACTTTGATTCTATGGGTGATCTGGGCTGCGGCGGCCCTGGTCATTTATCTTACGCTATACAGCGATACCGAAATCTGGTCATTCCTCGAGCACGATCCAAGCCGCATTACCTGGTTAATCCTGGGCCTGTTTGGCATGGGCCTGTTAGGTAGTTTTGTCCTTACAATTATGGTGACTCAGGAATCGCTGCGGGCCGCTGATTTTGATACGGCTGCAAAAGAGGGTGGGCTAAACGCCATCAGGGTTGAGTCCCACCGTCGCGCCGCTGACCGATTTTTTTATGCACTCAAGTCAACCATCGACAGCAAAGGAAAACCTGAAGTTGAAACCTTGCTCAATGTAGAGCTGGCTGTGTATGAACGCATCGGCCACATGGTTGAGTTGGTGGGCAATCTACTAATTACCCTGGGTCTGATCGGTACTGTCATCGGGCTGACGCTGACGCTGACCGGCCTGACAGGGTCACTCGATGCGCTTGGTCATGACCAGGAAATGTTACTGCTTGGCCTGCGCACTGCCATGAGCGGCATGGGTACAGCCTTTTATACAACCCTGCTGGGCGCAGTGTTGGGTGGGGTGCTGTTGCGTATGTTCGCCCAGATCACGTTGCATGGGGTTGAAAGCCTGCATGACAGTCTGCTGCGAATCTGCATGGTTTATTGCTCAGCCGACTATGCTCAGACCATGGAACGAGACGTGCGCCATCTCAATGTTGAGATTGCATATATGGAAAAGAATATCCGTCAGTTGCAGCAGGCCCTGGGTGATTCACATGCAGTCATGAATGAATTTCGAAGTGAGATCAAACGTCTCAATGAAGACCAACCCAGTGACCAGGATAAGCCTCTGCATGATTTGATTGCGCAACATCGCGCCTACTGTGACTCGCTGCGTGGTGAGATGCGTATGCTGGCATCCATGAACAAACCCTTTCTGATCCGCCTGCGTGACTTGTTTCGTCCAGGTAAATAATTTAGATGAAGATCAAACGCCGCAAAAGCTCAACCAATGTCCATGAAAGTTTTTCCGACATAGCCTTGTTGATGCTGGCAACGTTTATCTTTTTGCTGGTCACTATTCTCATTACCTCAAGGGTCCAGCAAACTGTACAGGTGCCCCGGCTGCAAAAAGAGATTGAAGAACTCAAGCAGGAGGTTGAAGAGGCGGAACAAGTCAACGAACGCATGCATAAAGAGTTGGACGAACTGGCCGGCATGGGCACTGATACGCAGATAGAAAATGTGCTGGAAAGCGTTGGTCTGAATTCAGGTCAGGGACGCAAGGATTTTGACCTGTTCGTAAAAGGCCTGAAAGATTTGCCGGGCAAGGATATGCATCTGGTGATTGATGCCACCGGTTCTATGCATGGTGCGGCGACCTTTCTGGTGCCAATGCTGCGCGTGATAGTGATTCGTTCAGGTAAAAAACTAACGGCGGTCACCTGGTTTTCAGATGGCAATGTTGAAACCTATCAGGGCACGATGGGCGAGATGCTCGACAGTTTTATGAAGGGCGCACCGTTTATTGGCAGTAATGAAACCATTGGTGATGCCTTTATCCGTGCGGCAGAAAATGCACCTATCCCTGGTGCCTACGTGCTGTTGGGTGATGAGCCTTCGGATGATCGAATCTATTATCTCGATATACCTGCCCCGGTTTTCAGCATTCCCATTGGCAAATCAAACCCCAGTACTAAATATCAATACCAAACCCTGGCCGACAAGACCGGTGGCAAGATGTTGCAGCTTGAACTGCACTAATTAATTTTTATTATCGGGTGTAAAGGTCGGTGAAGGAAAGGTGGTGATGTTGCTACCTTCAGTGTTAGAAATGATTTTACTGTTGCCCTGTTTAGCGACCCTGTCGATGCGGATTATCGAATTTAAGGGGATGTAGCTGCACTCAACCCCAGAGAATTCAGCTTGCAGTTTTTCTTCCGCCGGATCAATCAGTAGCTCGGTCGTTTCGCCAAAGATCATCTCCGCTACCTCGATAAAACCAAACATGTCGCTTTGATTTACCATGTGGGCATAGATTTGATAGATCTTGTCCTGATTGTGAAACGTGACCTTATAAATATTTTTGTGTTTCATTGTGATAACTCCTAGCGGATTTCAGATAACAGATGTCCAAGCATAGATTCAGCCTGGCTTAGATAGCCGCCGCCAAATAGATTCAAATGATTGAGTACGTGATAAAGGTTATAGAGTGTCTTACGAGCCTGATAACCGTCATCGAGCGGAAACGCCTCTTGATAGGCCTGGTAAAAGTAACTGTTAAAACCGCCAAATAACTCCGTCATGGCGATGTCAGCTTCACGGTCACCAAAATAAACGGCAGGATCAAAGATTACCGGGCAGCCATCAGAGTCAATGGCGTAATTTCCGGACCATAGGTCACCATGTAATAGTGACGCTTGTGGAGAGTAGCCAGCGAAAAAATAATCCAGACCAGCGATTAATTGATCGCCAGGTTTTTGCAGTTGACCGCCATAGCCATTGTTTTTGGCAAGCTGTAACTGAAACGCCAGGCGTTGCGTTCGCCAAAACGCAATCCAGTCCGAGTCATGTTTATTATGTTGTGGTGTTGAGCCAATGGTGTTGTCCTGCTTCCAGCCAAACTGGTCGGCGCTGTAGCGATGCATCTGTGCAAGGTCAAACCCAAGCTGTTGATGGCTGCTCGCATCGCCATGAGAAAAGTCCAGTTGTTGCAGCACCAGATAAGACTGGCTGCCGGAAATGCCAGAGCAGATAACGGCTGGAACACGAATCGAATGGCTGGCAGCAATCTGATTGAGGCCAGCAACCTCGGCCTCAAACATGTCAATTAGTTGGGCGCTGTTGAGTTTAACGAAATAACGTTGCTGACTATCAGAGATAGTAAAGGTACTGTTGATGCAGCCACCACCACTAGCCTGTTTATTTTTACAGACGAATGTCTTACCGGTGGCGGCGCTGATGTTGGTGGCAATGTCGGACCAGAGGTGCATGGCTGCGATGACTTGAGAAAGGACCATTTTAGCTTATAGTCCCTCAAGCAGGAAATCTATCGCGGTCGCCGTTGTGTTGCGAGCGCCCGCGATAGTGATGTGCTTACGCGGCCAGGTTTTGGGCCTTACCGGCGATGGCGGTCAGCAGGGTCTGAAAGGCGTCATCAAAGGACTTAACGCCTTCATCCTCCAGTCGCTGGGTTGCAGCGGCCAGATCTATGCCCAGATTGCCCAACTCAGCAAGACGTTGTGCAGCCGTGCTGACACCCTGTTCCAGAGTGGCAGCGGCATTGCCATGATCAAGATAGGCCTTGTAGGTGGCCGGTGGCACGGTATTGACTGTGGCAGGACCGATCAGTTGATCAAGATACAGCACATCGCTGTAATCCGGGTTTTTGACGCCCGTGCTAGCCCACAGCAGACGTTGTGGTTGCGCGCCCAGCGCCGCCAGTTCGGCAAATTCGTTGTCATGCAGATGTTGAAAAACCGCATAGGCGGCCTTGGCATTGAGAATGGCGGTCTGGCCTTTGAATTGTGCCGCCTGAGCCTGATCAGACACGTCATCCAGCAGTTTGTCGACCAGGTTATCGACGCGGCTGACGAAGAAACTGGCCACCGAGGCGATATTGTTAACCGGCAGGTCTTGTTGTTGGCGTTGCTGTAGACCACGCAGGTGAGCACGGGCAATCTCTTCATAACGCTGCACTGAAAACAGCAACGTAGCATTGATGTTGATGCCAGCGGCAGTCAGCGCCTCGACGGCCGCCACGCCAGCCTTGGTAGACGGAACTTTAATCATCAAGTTGGGGCGGCTGACTCGCTCAGCTAAACGTTTGGCTTCGGCAATGGTACCGGCGGTGTCATGAGCGAGGTCGGGTGAGACCTCCAGGCTGACATAGCCATCGCGACTCTGGCTTTGTTGGTAAACAGGCAGCAACAGATCAGCCGCCTGTTGAATATCCTGAATCGCTAAAGAAAAGAACAGCTCGCGGCTGTCCATGTCCGGCTGTTGCTGTAATAACGCAGCCAGCTGAGCATCGTAGTCACTGCTGCCGTTGATGGCCTTTTCAAAGATTGACGGATTTGAGGTCACGCCGGTCAGGCCGTCTGCCTTGATCATGCGCGCCAGTTCGCCATCCTGGCCAAGCATGTTGCGTTGAATGTTGTCGTACCAGATGCTTTGGCCAAAGCTTTGTAGTTGTTGCAGTCTGTTCATGTCTTTCTCCTAAAAAATCGGTATTTGCCTGAAGCATGTATAGTTATCTATCGGTTTGGCCGCGCCTGGCTTGATAGCAGTGGGCGATTAAAACAAAAATAGCCCAATTTCGAGATAGGCAATGTCGGTGGCAGATGACAGCATGATAGTGGATAGGATAAGGCCAAACAACCAAAACACTGGCCGCAGTACGGTTTTTAATAGGAATCCCGCTTTGGCAAAGAGCACATGAAAAGAGGTGTTAGGGGTTAGGGTAGATAAATGTTAGTAATGTGTAATATTTGCTTATAAAGCCCTAATCCTTGTGATTATGCCAATGCTGGGCTATTCGATTAAGTCTGGAATCAATGCCACCCCAAAACCGCTCCAGCGCACGACGATGCCATGGCCGTTGTCGCCAGGTTTCATAGCATAGCTCGATGCATTGTTGCTGATCATTTGCTAGGGCCCGTTTTAGGCTGTTGGCAAAGCGCTGATCGTCAATCTCCTGATTAGCCTCCAGGTTCCAGAGTAGGTTCCAGCGGTCAAGGTTACTGGAGCCAATCGAACACCATTGGTCACAGAGATAGGCCTTGGCGTGGTTAAAACGCGGTTGATATTCAAAGACGCGTACCCCTTGTTTAAGCAGGCTGTAATAAAAACGCCGTCCGGCATGGCGTATCGCCGGGTGATCGCTGTGTGGGCCGGGTAGGATCAGGCGCACATCGACACCGCGCCGGGCGGCCTTGCGCAAGGCGCGACGAATTTTCCACGATGGAACAAAATAGGCCGTGGTCAGCCAAATCCAGTGATCAGCACTATTGAGCTGTTTGATTAATGAGTGCTGGATCTCTTGATGACTCGTCATCTGGGTAATGGCCACGCGTCCAAGCTGCGGCTGGCCACCGTCGGATTCGGCCGGGCTGATGTAATTGAAATGCCCTGGCACTGACTTATGCTCCGGCCAGTTATCAATAAACAATCGGGCCCAGTCATTAACGCAGGGGCCATGGATCTCAAGCATGGCGTCATGCCAATAATGTGTGGGCGAAGCGTGCGGGTCAAAGTTGTCTGTCAGTCCGGCGCCACCAACGAAGGCAACTGCGTTATCAACCAGTAACAGTTTGCGATGGTCGCGAAACATGGAGCGGCGCAGCTGACCGTAGTGTGTCGGGTTATAAAAACAGAGTCTGATGTTAGCGTGGTCGAGACGTTGTTTGTCGTGTTTACTCATGCCGCGGGAACCAAAATAATCCAGCAGCAAATACGCTTTTACATCTCGCCGGGCAGCGCACAACAATGCCTCGATGAATTGATCCAGCAGACTGCCTGAAGTAACCAGGTACATTTCCAGGGCAATGAAGTGTTCGGCCTGATGGATGGCATCGAGCATGGCAGGAAAGAAGTCATTACCATTCACACGCAGACGGAACTGATTGCCGCCGCGCCAGGGGAATTGGTAATGAGTGGATTTGTGCAAGCCCATATATAACTCAGATTAAATCATCTGCTTGCCTCTGGCTCTAGTGATTTTCAGATAAATCAGCCAACAGCAAGTGATAGATGTGATAATTTATGGGCATGAAAAAAGTCATCGACGTCTTCTGGAAGATCTGCCTTTTTAAGCTGAGGCCACAGGACCTGCCGGCCTCAAGTTTTTTGCTGCTGGTGAGCATGCTTGCCTACGGTATTGCTGGTGTGCTGGTTGGGTTGATGAGTCTGTCGCCCGGCGTAGCCCTCATTTCTACCGTGCTTGATATTGCTCTGGTCGGCTCAATGACCCAGCTGCTGTTGTGGATAAAACAGATGACGCCTCGGTTTAAGCAAGCTTTCACGGCTTTGATGGGCACAGGCGCAATCGTGGGTTTTCTGGCACTGCCATTAGCATTTTTACAAACGCAGGCCGGTGAAGAGCCAGCCGTATTGCCGTCAGTGATGCTGCTGGGGCTGGTGTTGTGGAGTTTTGGCATAGTCGGACACATCCTCCGTCACACCATATCGGCACCGTTTTTTGTTGGTGTAATGCTGGCAGTGCTTTACATGTATGTCTCCATGAGCATCATGCGTTCTTTGTTTGCAACAGCGAGTTAATATGTATATTCACATTCTTGGTATTTGCGGCACCTTCATGGGGGGCATCGCCATTCTGGCACGGCAGATGGGTTATACCGTTACCGGTTCAGACGTCAACGTCTACCCGCCCATGAGTATCCAGTTGGAAGAGCAGGGCATCACCCTGCATCAGGGTTATGATCCGGCGCCGTTAGATCCAGAACCTGATTTGGTGGTGATAGGCAATGCCATGTCACGTGGCAACCCATCGGTGGAATACGTGCTGGCGCGCGGCCTGAGATATATCTCCGGGCCACAGTTCCTGTCCGATTATATTCTCAAAGACCGCTGGATATTGGCAGTGGCCGGCACCCACGGCAAGACCACGACATCAAGCATGCTGGCCTGGATTTTGGAATACGCCAAACTGACACCAGGGTTTCTGATCGGTGGCATCCCGGCCAATTTCGGCATCTCGGCGCGTCTGGGCGATGCACCATTCTTCGTGGTTGAGGCCGACGAATACGACACTGCTTTTTTCGATAAACGTTCCAAGTTTGTGCACTATAAACCACGCACAGTGATATTAAATAATCTCGAATTTGATCATGCCGACATCTTCGAAGACCTGGCAGCCATCAAAAAGCAGTTTCATCATCTATTGCGCATTGTGCCTGGCAATGGTTTGATCATTGTGCCGGTGGATGATCCAAATCTGGTTGATGTAATTGATATGGGATGCTGGACACCGATCGAACAATTTGATGCCGCCAGCGTAGAACAACCCGAAACCGATTTATGGAATGCCCGTGATGTAGCCGCGGATGGCAGCAGCTTTTCCATCTACTGGGGTGACAAGCATGTCGGCGTTGTGAACTGGGAATTGATCGGTATGCACAACATCCACAACGCACTAGCAGCCGTGGCCGCAGCACGTCATGCAGGGGTGATCGCCTATGAAGCAGTAGCCGCGCTAAATGAATTTAAAAATGTAAAACGGCGCATGGAAGTGCGTGGGGTAGTCAATGGCATAACCGTCTATGATGACTTCGCCCATCACCCAACAGCGATCAACCTGACGCTCGATGGCCTGCGTAACAAAGTCGGCAGAGCCAAGATTATTGCCATTCTCGAACCACGTTCAAACACCATGCGCATGGGCGTTCATTCGGCCACACTGGCTGCCTCATTTGAGGCGGCAGATGATGTGTTGCTTTACAGTCCGGATGATCTGGGCTGGGATCTACAACAGATCGCCGATGAAATTCCTGGTGCGCAGATTTTTAATTCTGTCGGCAACATTGTTTCTTATGTGATGGGTTTTGCACGTTCAGGCGACCATGTGTTGGTGATGAGCAACGGTGATTTTGGTGGTATACACCAAAAACTATTGGAGGCCCTGGAATGAACGCAAGCACAAGCACCATGGGCATAAAAAACAGCATCACCGTGGCAATGACTGGCGCATCCGGCGCCGCCTATGGGCTGCGATTATTGCAGTGTTTGATAGACACCGGTGAACAGGTTCATTTGATGATTTCCAAAGCGGCGAAAATTGTTATTGCCATGGAAACAGATATAAGAATTTCAGGCACACCCAATGAGATGCAGCAACAATTAACAGATATATATAAAGCCAAACAAGGCCAGCTACATGTATGGGGCAAAGAGCAATGGACCTCACCTGTTGCCAGTGGCTCAGGTGCACCGCGCGCCATGGTTGTTTGCCCTTGCACCAGCGCCTTTCTCTCGGCTACTGCCAATGGCACAAGTTCTGATTTAATGGAGCGTGCCGCCGATGTAGCGATTAAAGAAAACAACAAACTAATACTGGTGCACCGTGAAACACCGCTGTCAGCCATCCATCTGGAAAATAGCCTAAAGCTTGCCCGCCTCGGCGTCACCATCCTGCCGGCCAATCCCGGTTTTTATCAAAATCCAACTTCAATACAAGACCTGGTAGATTTCGTTGTTGCCCGCATCCTCGACCAACTTGATGTAGAGCATGACTTACTGCCGCGCTGGGGTGAACAGTATTAAATCTCGCTGCGTTGTAGCAAACCGTTTAGTGGACTAATCACTGCGTTGCCACTACGATTAAGTACGTGAGTATAAATTTGCGTGGTGCGGACATCCTTATGACCAAGTTGATCCTGCACTGTTCGAATGTCCATACCACGTTCCAAAAGGTGCGTAGCAAAAGAGTGGCGTAGGGTATGGCAACTGGCAGGTTTTTCAATACCAGCTTTGCGAACAGCAATCTTGAGTGCGCGTTGTAATGATTTTTCATCCATATGGTGACGCCGCTCAACACCTGAGCGTGGGTCTTCACTGCGACAGCTAGATGGAAAAACATATTGCCAGCCCCAGGACTTTCCAGAACTAGGATATTTTCTTGCTAGCGCATAAGGTAAATACACATCACCTAAACCAGCAGCAAGATCCCGCTCATGAATTGTTTTTACTGTTTCAAGATGCCGCTTAAGTGGCATGATTAAATCATCAGGCAAAGTCACGACGCGATCTTTTGCGCCTTTGCCATCGATCACAAAAATAGCGCGATGGTCAAAATCAATATTCATCACGCGTAAACGTATACACTCCATCAGGCGCAGGCCAGAGCCATACAGCAAGCATGCTGCCAACCAATGTACGTTTTTCAAGTGATTTAACACATCGCGCACCTCGGCTTTAGTTAGAACTACCGGCAGTTTTTGTTTTTTCCTGGCGCGGACAGCCTCGATCTTCCCCAAGGGTTTTTCAAGAACCGCCTGGTAAAGAAAATTCAGAGCATTAAGCGCCTGGTTCTGAGTGCTGGGGGAAACATTCTTGTTAACAGCAAGATGGGTCAAAAAAGCGGTAACTTCATGCACACCCATTTCAAGCGGGTGACGCTTGCGATGAAACAGAATAAAACGTTTGATCCAGTCTAAATAACAACGCTCGGTACGAATGCTGTAGTGACGCACCCTGATGGCATCGCTTACTTGTTTGAAAAATGGCGATTGACTAGTTTGTATACCCAAAAGGCGCTACTCCTTATGGCTGTTTTTTTATACAGTAGTTCAGTTTTTGGGTTGAAGCAAGAGTGATATAGGACAAAACGGTGTAATTCCCCGGAATATTGATTACACTCTGTTGTATGAGGGAGTTAAGCAGTAGGTAATTAAAGTTTGCTAACTTATTGATAACTTAGATTATCGAGTTGTAAGTAAGCAGTAATTTATGGGGTGGCGTTATGATTTCTATAAAAATGACGCTGCGGGTTATACGCCAAAGTGGGGGGGTGTAACACCCCACTTTGGTGTCTACTCAATGTTAGATGTGTGTTTGATTTTAGTGTAAGTTTTTTCAAAGAGATTTCTTCACTTCAAGTGAGGTGTGCTTAAAAGCTTTTGTTTCGGGTGTGGTGACATTGCGCTGATAGATTTGAGCATTTAGAAA
>Ga0316208_1001028_pt1 | contig 28576 bp, 23 predicted proteins | sample 3monopyrite_MG_FD_204944 | JGI IMG/M metagenome (GOLD analysis project Ga0316208, IMG submission 204944) | Microbial mat bacterial communities from mineral coupon in-situ incubated in ocean water Damariscotta River, Maine, United States -... | ecosystem: Environmental > Aquatic > Marine >... | reverse complement strand
CGGCAATGCCGCCCGGGATGATGTTCCTGACTGAAGAAAACCGTCTTGCCCGGGCCATGCAGGCTTCGCCATTTGTTGACGCGTCGTTCAAATGTGCGACGCGTGGAATCTGGAAACTCATCAACGTCAGTCTCCTGCAGCCATTCGAATAATGTCCTGGCTTTCAGCCGCGGCTCTGTTTCGAGCCGCTCCTGAACTTCGCCCTGAGCGGCCATGTAGAAGCGGTAAGGGTGCCCGGAAGCGATCACGGCGGTCTTCTTGCCCTCGATGATTCCGTCCGCGACGAGTGCATGGTTGTGCTTGAGCGTTTTCCCGCCCAACTGGTCCTTGTACAGGGCGTTGAAAGTGTTGGTGGCCGGCGTCCCGAACACCACGATGGGAACGGTGAAGTTCTCGTTCTGCGAACTGGTGTTGAGCAGGATCTGCACCTGCGACCGTTGATATTCGTGAAAGCGATCGATCGGGATCAGATGCACCGACTGCGCGCCAGGCTCCCCGTACTTGCCGATCGATTGCGTGCCCTGGTTGTCAGGTGCGGCAATCGGGGCGCAGTCCATCACCGTTGAGTACAGCCAGGCTTTCTGTTCGGTAGGAAGCCCGCAGATTTCGAGCATCTGAATCAAGCGGTCCGGGACGGGATCCTTCAGATAGTCCCGCATCTGGTCGAGCAGCCGCATCGGAGGATAGTGAAAAAAGTTCAGCGTCGTCTGGTTGATCATGGCCATGACGAACGGCATGAAGAATCGCCATTTGCCGGAGTTCTACGGGTCCCAGAGTTTGTCTTTGGTCGGTATCGAAAGTCCCTTCGGCCAGACTTTCTTTTCGGTCTTCAACTGCTCGATGATTTGCAGAGCCTTGTAGCCATTATCCAGAAACTCGGGGAGCCGAGTGCTGTATTCCTGAACGGCGTCCGGGCCGTTGACGACGAGAGTCAAACTGTCGCCGTCGGCAGCGACGGATGCTGTGGCACCTTCCGACTTGAAGCCGTCACGTTCGAGCGTCTGGTTGAACCAGTGAAGGATCGTGTCTGACAGGCTCTCAGAACTGTCCGGGTTGTTCGGGTAAGAATAAACCAGGGTCAGGTAGTCGGTCGTGCCGAGGGGAATGCTCACGGATGCCATCTCAAGTCTCCTTCGAATATGTACGGTTGGTTAATGTGGCGACACTTCCGCCGAACCGCGATTTGCCAGACGCGGCTCGGTTTACGGTCGGCCGGAAGGCACGCCAGTAAATCCGCGAACTGGGTCAGTCAAAGGCTTCAAGCATCGATTTTGCCTCCATGAGATCGTGAGTGCTGAAGCCTTCCGTGAACCACTCGAAAGTGGTCGACAGAGTTGACTGGACTTCCGCGTCCTTGCCGGCCTTTGAGAGCAGGCGTGCGAGGCTCATGGCAGCTCGCAATTCGAGAGATTTGGCTTCCTGTTCACGGGCGAGGTCGAAGGCCTGTCGAAAGTTTGACTCCGCGGCGGCGGTGCTGGCGGGGCTTGTTGAAGGATGAATTCACCGCGCAGCCGTTTGATCTCCGGTGCGTAATAGCCTTCCTCGGTTTCATCGGCAAACTTCTGCCCGTCGTCCAGAGCGGTCATGGCCTCGTCCATTCGACCGGCCGCGGCGCAGGCCTCGGCCAGCAGCGTGTAGTAATAGTGGCAGCCCAGTTCCGAACCCTGTTTCCTCCACGCGACGATGCCTTCGCGAATTTCATCAATGCCGGTGTCGGCTTCGCCCTGACGGGCTCGCGCCCAACCACGCAGCACTTGTCCCCAGCCGATCCAGAAGGCGAAGCCATGTTCTTCCGCGATCGCGATTGCTTTGTTGGCGTCATTGCGAGTCGCGTCGACGTCCTGATTGAACTGGTGCAGCCACCGCGAAAAGCTCAGGCCCAAAGCGGTGCTGAAGGGGTGCTCCAGACCTTCGGCCGTGGCGATGGCTTCCTGGCTATGAGTTGCTGCCTGGTCGGGATAGCCCAGCAACCACCTGGCCCACGACAGATAACTCAGCGATGTGATCCACGGGTCGACGACATCAAAGCTGTCGAACCAGGCCCGCAACTCAGGCGTCGCTTCGATCGAAATTACGTTCTCAAGATGCGAGATGGCTCTGGCGTGATCGCCTTTGTAAACCAGCGGGCTGGCGATTGCTCGATTTGCCGCAACGACTCGGGCGGGATCATCTGACGCATCGGCCAGTCGGACCAACCGTTCGCCGAGCTCGATGGATCGAGGGTACTTTGCCTGAAGCATGAAGTAACGAAACAGGCCATATAGAACAGGGAGGGCTTCTGGAGTTTCGCCGCAGAGTTCGTGAGCCCTCACATAGTTAAACTCAACTTCCGGCGCGCTGTATCCCAGTGTTGCCTGCAGAGGAACACCAAGAGACGTTCGCATTTGAATTTCGCGACCGTCACGGTCGCGTGACTCGTCCATTTTTGCGAGAACATTCAGACCTCTGGTCAGGTGGCCGATCGATTCCGCGTGGGCGTAGCGTTCGAGAGATCGAGTACTTGCTCGCTGCCCGTAATCGATCGCTTTCTCCGACACGTTTGCTTTGGTGAAGTGATGTGCAACCAATTCCGAATTTGGCTCGCGGATGTCCGGAAAATGCCGATCAAGGGCTTCGGCAATGCGCTGATGAAGCTCCTGTTTCTTCTTCCGAACGAGCGAATCGCAGGCAGCGTCCTGAACCAGCGCATGCTTGAATGTGTACCGCGTTCGTGGTGGCCGACCACGTTGATTCAGCAGTTCTGATGACACCAGCAATGCCAGTTCAGAAAGCAAGTCGTCGTCTGGTAGATCCGTCACGGCCGCGATCACGTCGTACCGAAATTCGCGGCCGATCGCTGCGGCGATCTGGACGAATTCAATGTTACTGGCCATGCGATCCAGGCGTGTGAGCAGCAGGTCCTGGAGAGTTGCGGGGATTTCGTTGATCGAGAAGTTTTCAAGGCCGTCCTCTCCGGCCTTCTCGACAATCATCGCCGCAAACTCTTCAACAAACAGCGGCACACCGTCCGTCCGTTCTACGAAATGATCGACCAGGTTCTGTGGGATATCGTCGATGCCCGAGCGAATGACGATCATCTCACCTACCTGTCACATCGTCGGTCGATTCAGTGCGACTGATGTCTGATGTGCAAGGCTCGACCATGGTGTCTGGAGTTCCGGGCGGAATCATGATGCTGCCGTGCTGCCCTTCGTGGACCATCAATTCGAGAAACTCCAGCGTTGATGGATCGCCCCAGTGGAGGTCCTCGACGACAAACAACACCGGTTGCCCGGCGGACATCTCGCGCACCCAGTCGAGGAGCACTTGAAAGGTCTTGTCCTTTTTTTGCTATGGCTGCAGGTCGAGCGACGGATAACGGCCGGCCAGCGGAATCGACATCATCGATACCAGCAGTGCGATTTCCTCATCACCGTCGAGAGCCAGCTCTGCAAGATGTCCGACCAGGCTGTCGAGCCGTTCGGCAGGTGTCGTCTGCGGTTCGAATCCGAGCATCCGTTCCAGGCATTCGATGGCTGGATAGAGGCCGCTGTGCTGATGGTTCTGCGTAGTCCGCCATTCAATAATTGGATTGCAGTTGGCGGTGCTTTGATCTTTAACGTGTTCCTTGAGCACGTGTCCCAGTCGCGATTTCCCAAGGCCCGCTTCGCCGATCAGCAGTACGACCTGCGCCAATCCTTCGGAGTAACCTTTGACGAGCTGATACGTCGCTTCGCTGATCAGCACAGAGTTGGATTCGGTAAACGATTCCAACTGGCCGACAACCTTGCGAATTTGACCGGTCAGCGTCAGCGATTCCTCTCGTTCTTCAACGACCGCGTGATCGCTGTGGACGGTGACGGTGACTGTTAGCTCAAGATTGTGCTGGCGTTTCAACCGGTCGTTGATTGGCTTCATGCTCCGAACAATTTCGAGGCCAGCGCGAACCGCCTGTTGAGTTGAATCTTCGCGAGCGATTGGAAATCCGAAGCACGCGAGCAAACCCTCGTCAGTCGGCTGTACGACACCTCCCTGATGTCTGATCACCGCAGCCTGGCAAAGTTTCTGGAACTCATTGAGCAGTTCGTTCTGCTCTTCTTCGTCGAGTGTTTCGAGAATGGCATCCGAGCCGAAGACGTCACAACCACACTGCACGACCGTAATACGTCGTCGTTCGGCATCGCGAGGTCTGCGCGTAGAAGATCGCGTCGAAGATTTGACCGATGATGTCCTTGATGACAGACCGGTGCCGCCCGGTCGCGATTTCACGGGCTCCTCGATCGATGATCGATCGCCGGACGGCAGGTCAATCGTTTCCGCGGTAACCGGCCCAGGCGGTGCTAACGGGACCGAGTGGCTACCGGAATCGGTCCCGCTGGACAGCTTCGCCAGGTCACTGACGAGATCGTCGGCGGTCGTGTATCGCTTCGTGAAATTCTTCGCCATGGCTTTCAAGCAGACGGCTTCGAGATCACGGGGTATCTCACGCGATATTTGCCGGATCGGTTGCGGCTCGTCTTCTTGAATCTGTCGAAACAGTTCATCGAGGTCCTTCGACTGGAATGGCAACTGCCGCGTCAGCATGTAGTAGAGGATGACTCCAAGAGCGTAGATGTCGCTGTTCGGACCGGAGCCCGCTGGTCGGTCTACAGTAGGGTTGGATGAAAAATCAACATCGACGCCTTGCCCGTCGCCAGCATCGTTTAACACTGCCCACGGTGTGATAATCGTCTGCTCGTAAGAATTGCCGACCGGGTCAGCTTCGTGGCGAAGTTCGCTGACAACATTTATGTCGGCCGTCGGGGGCGGTTCGGTCGATCGTTGGGCCTCCACGCTCGGAGCGGCTTCGGTTTCCAAGGCAGACTGGGGCTCAACTGCGGATTCGAAGGTTGCTGGGTTACCTGCCTTCAAAACCTGGCGGGGCTGCAGTTGTGGATCCCAATGTTCACAGCGGGAGGAACCACGTGGCTGGACGACTGCAAACTGTGGTCGGTTTCGGGCCTCGCCCGCTACGAAACGAACAGCAAAAAACGGCAGGCGGATGTTCGACCAAGCGACGACTTTCACATCGAGTGGGGTGTCGCGAAAAAGTTTGACGGAGTGCTCGATCTCGGAGTGTCAGGGTATTGCCACTGGCAGGTCACCGAAGACTCGGGATCAGCTGCTGTGAACCCGGGCCAGAAAGATCGCTTCTTCTCTATTGGCCCGGAAATCAATTACGTGCACGAGAAATTCGGGCTCTTTTATCAGTTGCGTTACCAGTTTGAATTCGAAACCCGCAACCGGTCGGAAGGTCGCAATCCAGTCTTCAGCATCGTCAAGGCCATCTGAGCAACCCGTCCGGCAACACGCTCTAAAGTATTGTCGGGTGGCGCACCGCAGAAAACGGTCATCGGCAGCAGAGTGCTCACCATCACTTCTTGTGGTGCATGTGTTTGTGTTTGAGGTGTTCTGGCAGGTTGAAGCCGGTTTCCAGGAACGACACGAGGTCGATGATTTCCGGACGAGTCAGCACGTTGGCCATCCCCTTTGGCATTGCTGAAATCTTTGACGGAAATCGCTCGTCGACCTGGCTCTTTGAAACCTTTGTGATGGCGGTTGGAATCAGCAGGTTGCTGATGATGTGAAACTCAGAATCGGTTTCCTGCACGACAACGCCGGCCAGAATCCTTCCATTCTCCATCAGGAACTGTGTCGTCTGATACTTTTTGTTGATTTCAGACGACGGTTCCAGAATCTGCTGCAACAGCTTCTCGCCTTTCAAACGCTTGCCGGTTTCCGTGAGGTCCGGGCCGATGTTGATACCGTGCCCAGCAATGGCGTGGCACTGATTGCAGCGTGCTTTCACGAATGCCTGCATACCTCGGGCAATGGACTCGTCGTCTGTCTTCGGCGTGACGGCCGGGAAGTCGGCCATCGTCCATTCCTTGACTATTGTCGGTTTGCGAGCCGCCAGAAGTTCCTCTGCTGCTTTCGTGGTTTCAGCCACGACCATGACGCCGTTCATAATCACCCAGTGGCCAGGGAATGTACAGACGAACGGGTAGACGCCGGGCTCGGTCGGGGCCTTGAATCGCATGACATGAACCAGTGATTTGCGAGTCGGGCCGATCATTGGCGACGCCTGCAGGATCTGACTTCGCTTTTCTGCCGGGATGAAGTCGGAATTCGCATTTTTCGGGTCGCGAGCCATCGCGTTGGCGGCCATTCCGACGTCTGCGAGTGCGTCAGGTTTGACGATGACCAGGTTGTGGTCTGTCGCGTCGGGATTCGCAAAAACAATCTTTACCGGCTGTCCCGGTTTCGTGGCGAATTGTTCGACGGTGAATCTCATTCGTTCCGGCACGCAGGAGATACGGACAGTCTTCAAATCCTTCTGACTGTCAAACTGAGACTCGCCAGCGTTCGGCGTCCCTTCTTTGAAGAGGTTTCCTCGTCCGGCACGCTTCAGCAGCTTCGCGACGTTGTAGTCAGAGTTGCCTTCCCAATGACGACGAAGGTTCGCCGAGCCAAGTGCGCACGTGATCGCGTACGCCGTGTGCCCTTCTCGCGGATACTTAAAGACGTCAAGCATCGCATCGAGCGACTCTTTCGTGCCGACGTAGCTGGCAGCGATGGCTGCTTCCATTCGAACGAGGCCATTTGCGTCGTTCGCCGATCGATGAAGTAGATGGACGGCGTCGGGCATTTCGGTATGCCAGTATCGAAGTTGCTGAGTCGCTGCCGCTCGGGCGTGATGTTCCTTGCAGGCGAGCAATTCTCGCAGCAATTCCGTGTTGCTCTTGCCAATGTTTCGGTAATTCCACACGGCTTCGATCTGGTGATGACGATGTCGCGAGTCTGTCGAGTCGAGATTTGCGACCCATTTATCGAGGGCTGCTTTGACAGCATCCGGATCGTGGCCGCGCAGTTCTCGCTTTGACCAGTATCGGTATCGGTACTCGGGGCGTTTCTGAATGTCGAGCAATTCTTCGATCGAAGCATCCGCGATCTTTGGCGGGTCGGTCAGCCGTTTGCCCTTCGCGGTGATTCTCCAGATGCGGCCAGAGTGACGGTCGCGGCGTGGATCACGCAACGAGTATTGAGCGTGCCCTTTGATCGGGTTGTACCAGTCACAGATATACATGGCTCCGCGAGGTCCGAAACGCAGGTCGACCGGAATGAAGCTCAGGTTCGATGAGAAAATCAAATCGCTGACGTACTCTTCGTCGTAGCCGAATTCCGTTTCGTTCCATTTGTGAATCTCGATACGGTTCGTTGGTTTGTAGCGAGCTTTGATGAATCCTCCCTGCAACTCTTCAGGGAACGAGGCGAAGTCGACGAACTCGTGACCGCAGGTTCCAGAGTAAGCTCGCAGACCTGCCGGTTTGGGATGCTGCTGAGGATACGGCGGGTCGAGCGAATGAAACGCCGCGGCGAAGATTGGATGACTCGCGACATGGTTACCCCAATCGTCAAACGTAACGCCCCAGGGATTCGTGCTGTGGTAGGTGCCGAAACTGGTTAGACGCTGCGTTCGAGGCTCGAAGCGGAACCAGCCGCTGTTCTGTTGTCGGATCGGACCGTATGGCGTCTCCACTTGTGAGTGATGAAAAATCGACTCGCGGAAAATGAGATCGCCATCGGGTGACCACGTAATATCGTGCAGCGAGTGGTGAGAATCTTCGGTCCCGAAGCCGGTGAGGACTCGGCGACGCAGATCGGCCTTGCCGTCGCCGTTCGTGTCTTTGAGAAACGTCAGGTCCGGTTGTTCCGAAACGTAAACCCCGCCGTCGCCGAATTCGAAGGACAGCGGAATATGCAGATCGTCGGCGAAGACTGTCGACTTGTCCGCTTTGCCATCGTTGTCCGTGTCTTCCAGGATGACAATCTTGTCGTCCGGTTCGTTGCCGGGGTAAACGTGTGGGTACGTCGTTGAGCAACTCACCCACAGCCGGCCGAGCGAGTCCCACCGCATCTGAATTGGTGCGGCGATGTCCGGGAACTCTTCTTCGCCCGCGAAGAGGTTGACTTCGAAACGCGGATCGACAGTGAACTCTTTCAGCTCGTCAGCGGCGGAGATCCAGCGGTTGGCTCCTCGGCTTTCAGTGGTTTCGGGCAGCGGCGGGACGTTCGAATCATCGACCTTTGCGGAAGCCTTCTTTCCTTGAGCGATCTCCCAGATGCGCCGATCGCGGTTTGAGGTCATTACATCGAAGTTTCGCATCGCCGGCAGAAAATCGAGATACCCGTAACTCTTGTTTCGGTCACCGGTGTAATAAAACGTGTTGACCGGTCGGTAACGGCGAGTGAACTGACGGTTGCGATCGGTGATCGCCGCGCGAAGTCCGTCGCTGTTGCTGAGGTATTCTCGAGCGGTCGCTTCGTCGACGCCGAACGCCTGGGTAAAGAGCTTTACTCCGAACGTTGCGTAACCTTCTTCCGTGAGGTGGCAGCCGTTGATCGTCAGGTCCGTGCCGGGGCTCGCCATGGCCTGTTGGAGCGGTTTGAAGACGTCGACAAAGCCGACCTGCTGCTTTGCCGCCACGTTTTTCATGGCGTCGACGTAATGCTGAATCCGCTTGTTGTTCAGGTCGGCGGCTGCAACGGCATCGACATTTTCGTTGGCGATGGGAGAAATCAGCAGGACTCGCGGAGCCGACTTCTCGTTGTAGGCTTTCGTTTTGAGGCCCGTCAGGAATGCAGTCAGCGCTTTCTGAAAATCAGCGAGACCGTCCTTTCCCGCGAACGATTCGTTGAACCCGAATGCCGCAATGATGACGTCGACCTTCTCGTGCGTCAGGTGCTGGTCGAGGTTTGCGAAGTTTGCCGGTCGAGGTTGAAGGTCGATCGTGTCTGCCGACCAGGATAGATTTCGCACAACGAGTTCGTGCTTCGGAAAGTGAGAGTGCAGCAGCGCTTCAAAGTGGCCGAAGTGCTGAGCCCGGTCGAGCAGTGTGTTTCCGATCAAAGCGATCCGATCGCCTTTTTTCAGCTCCAGCGGGAGCGACGTTGCGATCGCTTCGGCGGGGCCAGCGATCGGAGCCGACTTCGCATAAATCCCGTACTGCTGCAATTCCGGATCGCGGACCGGCGCGGCTTTGCCGGTGGCTCGGTTCTTTGCATCCTTATTTGCCCCGCGTCTTGCTGCGGCGGCTTTACGTTCCGGCTGTGCCCGGTCCTTGTTTTCCTGACCAGGCAACGAACCGACGACGAAACTCAGCGTCAGGCCAACGAGCAGTGCGGCAATGAATGGTTTTGGTCCAACAATCATACGATTCCCGTCGATGGACAGTGTCAGGTTGCGGAAATTTCGGGTATTGAAATGGCCGTTTTAATTCGAGGTCGTACGCTACTGATCGCTGGCAGGTATTGCCAGTGCCCCAAACGGGTACGTTCTTTGTTGTCGTTGTGCTGTTTTTCGGTTTGAGGATGCGATCATGAGTCAACTGACTGAGCTCCGATATGCAATGTCGCTGCGGCTCTCGGTGCAGTCAGTAATGTTGTTTCTGGTCGTGAATTGTTCTCTCGACTCTCGTGCGTGCCTGGGGCAATTGCCGCCACTCAGAGAATTGATCACCGAAGTTTCGGAAGCCCATGCTCGTTACGCGGCTGAGACGGACAATCAGTCCGTCTCTTGCCTCATGGACATCGCGGAAGCGCAAATGTTGGTTGGTGAATCGACTGCGGCATTGCAGACCGCGAGGTTGCTTGACGGATTCTGGCGAATGGCGGCTTTGTCATCCTGCGCTAAGATTCATCTTGAGCGAACCGGGAAGCTGCTGGACCTGCCGCAAAGTTTTTTCTTGGACGATGCCGCTGAGGAAACGGAGCGTCTCCTGACTGTCGAAATGGAGTATCGTCAGTTTCGTCTTGAAACAGCTAAGTTACTGATTCGTTCGGGGCACCAAGACCTTGCCAAAGAGTATCTGCCTGACGATGACGGCGAGTTGCTCACGACGACTGGACTCTTTGATTTCAACGTTGAAACGGCGTTGCATCTTCTTGAGGCGGGAAGGGCGGAAGCAGCAAGGTCTCATTTTCAAAAGATCACCAGCCTGACGCAGCGATATCAGACGGTTCGTTGGGGAAGTTCTAAAGATTCGTTCCTGCGGCTCGCAGAGTCCTGTGTTGCTGCCGGGGCAGACGAGTCTGCGATCACTTGCCATGAGACGTTAGGTTCATTGATTGATGGCTGGCTTAAGCCTGACGTTTTGATGGCGCACAGCGGGACGACCGAGCCGGACTTTCGATTGGGATTCGAGGCAGGGAAGCTCGGGAGAATCAGCTCGATTCGCGGGGACAGGAAGACGGCAAAGCGTGAATTTTCAGAAGCGTTGATGATTCTCAAGCGAGCCCGAGTTGCCCGAAAGAAGGATCAGAAAGAATTTCACGATCTGGAACTTCGCAGGTATCTGAACCCGCTGATTCAGATCGGAACCTGGCAACTGCTGTCGGGACTGACGGAGTCGGGAAAGGCTACTCTGAAGAAGGCCTCTAATCTGACGTCGAAATTCCACTCGGAACTATCCAGACATGCTCACCGAAAAGACGTTGCCGTAGCATTTCGAGAGGGCGGCGAGTTTGAACTGGCCGACGCAGAGTTTCTCCTCATCGACAGTCTCTACTGGCAGGCATCGGTGCTTTGCGATTGGGCGGATGAGTATGCCGAAAGACAGGATGCCGAGAACGCATCAGCCTTGCTTCGGCGTGCGGAAGAACTCGCAACGCAAATGAGAAAACCCAGCAACAGGACGTCAACTCTCCTCGACGTGGCGGAGCGGTGGTCTCACCTCGGGCAGCGAAATAACACTTTGAAATGCATCGATCAGGCGATGGAGATTTCGGAAGCAACCGACTCCAAACAGCATCACCAGGAGATCAGCTTTTGCCAGATTCGCGTCGGAGAGCTGGAATCGGCGTACCAGACGATCAGCGGGATCGATGGCCTGCGTTTTCAGCTGATGCCGTTGGGCAAACTGGCAAAAGCTCTTGCCGAGCGTTCGATCAAGGATTGACCTGCCACCGATGATTGAATCTGGAGCACGATATACAATTCACAATAGAGAACCAGGGCGTTTGGATACTCGGTGGGCTGATCGTACTGCTGGGCGCGATACCCACGGCCTCGTTATGTTGCTGGATTCTATCGTCTCGGCGGAATTCGGACCCTCGATGTCTTTGGGCTTCACTTCGTGTCTGAAATGACAACCGAGCGGGCGGTTTACTTGCGGTCTTAATAAGGATTTTACTGAGCGATGCCCTCAAAGAGATCTCTGAGCGGTGAAACCATCTCACGCCGCCGTTCTTTCGGTACAACGACGGATATTTCGCTGATCGACCGTGTTCGCATGGACCAGAAAGATCAGGCATCGTGGCACCAGTTCATGGATATCTATCGTCCATTGGTGACCTACTGGTGCCGCCGGATCAACATTAAGAGCACAGACACCGAAGATGTCTGCCAGGATGTTTTCACGTCGGTGCTGATGTCCATTAACCGGTTCCGCAAGGAAAAGGAATCGGACACTTTTCGTGGCTGGCTTCGCACGATCACCCGGTGCAGGGTCGTCGACTATCTCCGGCGAAAGACGCATGAAGTGCCGGCGATGCGGAACATCGATATCGATGCCGAAGTTGCACCTCTGGTTGAACCCGAGGAACTTTCTGACGCTGACAACGAATCGAGAAAGGTGTCTCGTGAGGTGTTGCGTGCTGCTGTGAAGGCCGTTCAGGATCGGTCGGACGATAATACGTGGCAGGCATTTATCAGAACGGCCGTTGACGATCAGAATTCGACCGACGTCGCCAACGAGTTGGGCATGAGTTCTGACGCGGTGCGACAGGCGAAGTCTCGAGTCACCAAACGGTTGCAGAAAGAATTGGGCCCGTTGTTCGACGAGATTGTCGGTGACGCAGGAGTGTCGCTGGACGAGTAGCGGTCCTGGAAAGTCTCTCTCGCTTCGCGTTTTCGATTCGGAAAAGATCGCTCACGAGATACGCAGCGTTCCTCCCTGGTGCCGTTTCATTCACGGTTTAAGGAGTAGCCGGACTCATGAGAGTTCGGATGAGAAGTCTCACGAGTCCGGGGACATTTATCAGTTCACGGCTGACAATGGTCTAATCCAGTGAGACGCCGGCGTCGCGGACGATTTCGTCGAAGAGCGAACCGAGTTCCAGACGCAGCCGCGTCTTCATTCGTGATTTGGCTTTCCGAACGGCATCACCTGTCATGCCGAGTTCGTCGGCGATGTCGGGGGCCGATTGTTCGTCAACCGTCGTTCGCCAGAAGGCCAGCCAGGTGCGTTCTTCCACTCTATTACGGACGGCTTCGAGCGCTTTTCGAAAGACTTCGCGAGAGGCTTTCTGCGACTCCGGGTCGGATTCTGGAGGCGGTTCCGGCTCGCGAAGATGGGCGAGGTAACCTTCCGTATCGCTGCCGGCCAGCGGCGGAACTTCGTTCGATTTCTTGCGGAAAAAGTCGGCCACACGCTTCTGCGTGATACTTCGCAGCCATCCTCGGAACGTGTCTGCTGGGGTGCGTTTCTGAAAAGCGCCGATGGATGTCGAGACGGATGCAAAGACATTCTGGCTCACGTCGTCAGCGTCCGTCGGCGACAGTCTGGCTCCTCGGCACCACATCGCGACCAGAGGTTGGTAGATACTCATGAACGTTCGCCAGGCTTCGCGATCGCCTTGCTTAACGAGTTCGATCAGCGAATGGTTGGTCGTTTCGCCATGAGTGAATTGTCGTTGCGGACCGTCGTCGGAGTTTGCAGCGGCTGTCATCAAGTGAGAACCTTACAGGCGGATGCGGTTTTTCGAGGGCGGCAGTATCGCATGGCGACTGTCAATTTGTCGAATACCAGGCCGCGGATTCCAGCAGCAGCGAATTACCGGACGTGCTGTGCCAGTAGATGTCTAACGGCGGTAACGGTTGCTTCGGCTACCAAATGCAGAAACTGCATATCGAGCGTTTCGATTGTGTCGCTCGGCATGTGGTAGTGCGGGTTCCTCATGAAACTTGTGTCGGTGATCATGAGAGCCGGGTATCCCGCATCCCAGAACGGGCTGTGATCGCTCAGCCGAGTTGCCTGCAGGTCGTTTCCGTTGTCAGGTACCTGCAACTTTTCGACAGGCAATCCGTCGACTGATTCCATTCCCATTGCAAACTGCTCAATCAGGCTGGTCGAATTCTGGTTGCCGATGATGGCGATGAAGTTGCCCGTGTCCGGGTAGAGGCCTCGCAAGGTTCTCGGCAACGACTGACTGCCCGGTGTGTGATCGCAGTAGCCGAGCATTTCCAGCGAGACCATGCCTCGCAGATCGACGCCCGACCCCTTCGACAGGCGAGCGTGTTCTCGGCCGCCAAGCATGCCGTTTTCTTCGAGATCAAAAGCCACAAGCTCAAGTTCGAGCGGCGCATCATCTGGCCACGTTGGAGGCAACAGCCGTGCGATTTCCAGCATCGCGGCAACAGCGCTGGCGTTGTCGTCGGCACCCGGTGTGTCGGGCCGGGAATCCAGATGAGCACCGACACACAGCCGCGGCCGATCCGGATCAAACTTCCCACGCCGCGTTGCGACAAGATTGGTGCCGCGCAGATTCTCTCCGAGATTTAGTTCTCCTACGTCGTTCAGAACGTCGAAGTCATGCCGCCGGACATCCCAGCCGTACTCTTCAAGAAGCCCGGTGACGTACCCGCGAGCGGCTTCCAGCTCTTCGCTGTGGCACGGCCGCGGAACCGCCGTCAGTTTTTTCAGATGTGACTCAATGAGCGTTCGATCTGTCTCAAACGAAGAGTCTTCAGTGGGGGATGCCATGGCAGGATCCAGCCTCAAGGTAAGTGTGTAAGTTTTTCTCGGACGGAATTTGAACGTAGAGGGCACGGAGGTGACAAGCGCAGAGGAACGGAGAGATCTCTACTCGGGATGAAGTTTCTGGCGATTGAATTTAGACCACGGAAGAAACGGAATTACACGGAAGAAAACAATACAGAGGCAGAAGCTCAACACTTTCCGTGTAATTCCGTGTCTTCCGTGGTTCTCTTTTTGAGTATGACTCCTCCCTTTTCCTCGGCGAGCCCTCAGCGATCCGTTCTCTCATGAATCCTGAAAATCTCCGAAATTTCCCTTGCGTAGACTCACAACTGTGTTACGACTGCTAATACAGTTATCGGAGGTCAGGAATGGAAATACAAATCGATGCCGCCAGTCGCCAGCCGATTTACCGGCAGGTGATGGTGCAGATTCGCGAGGCGGTTGCTCGCGGGCGACTTCAACCCGGTGAACGGTTGCCGTCCGTCCGGGAGTTGTCGTCGCGGCTGGTTGTGAATCCGAATACGGTCGCTCGTGGATATCGCGAGCTGGAGCAGGAAGGTCTGCTCAATACTCGTCCGGGGAAGGGCGTGTTCGTCGCCGAGCCGAAGACCGAACTCACGAAGCGTGCGCGGATGAAGCGTTTTCAGGAGCTGCTGGATGAGTTTCTGACGGAAGCAGTCCATCTTGGCCTCACCGGAGACGAGGTTGTCTCTGCGGTGACTACTCGAGCGGAGGGTTTCGAATGGCAGACCCGGTAGACAAAGTGGCGACTGATGGTTCGAAATCCCGTCCGCACCCAGTCGTGACGGATCGCCTGACGAAGTACTACGGCGGGAATCGAGTCGTCGACGGGCTGAACCTTAAGATCAAAGAGGGATCGGTGTACGCGTTGCTTGGCCGGAATGGTGCAGGCAAGTCGACGACGATCAAGATGTTGATGGGGCTCGTCCATCCCGATTTTGGTTCAGCGACGGTGCTGGGCGAAGACGCTCACAACATGTCTACAGAAACGCGAGCACAGATTGCATGGGTCGGAGAAGGTCACCCGCTTTATCGATGGATGACGATCGACGGAGCGATCAACTTCGCCAAACCGTTTTACCCGGTGTGGCACGACGATCTCGTCGAGCAGGTCATTGACCACTTCAAGCTGCCTCGCAAGCGACGGCTTTATCGACTTTCGAACGGGCAGCGCGCTCAGGTGTCGCTGGCACTGGCCGTGGCCTCGGACCCTAAACTGCTGATCCTGGACGATCCAACCATCGGCCTCGACACGGTTGTCCGCCGAGACTTCCTGGAATCAATGATTCAGATCATTCAGCAGGAAGGCCGCACGATCCTGTTCAGCTCGCACATCCTCAGCGATGTCGACCGCGTGGCGGACCACATTGGAATCATGCTCGACGGCGTTCTGCGAGTCGACGCTCCGACCGAACGTTTCCGCGACGCAATTCGCAAAGTGGTCGTCGAACTGCCCGCTCCGCTCCCCAAGCCACCGGATTGTCCCGGACTGGCGTCGTGGGCACAAACCGGCAACCGCCTCGAACTGGTGTTTGTGGATTTCGGCGAGGCTCACCAGTCATACATCGACGGTCTGTTACCGGTCACTCAGGACGTTCTTGAATTGAACCTCGAAGACGCCTTCGTCGAGTACACCCGAGGAGCCCGCGGGGTCATTCCATCATTCGTTCGGGAGGTGGCTCATGTTTAAAGCCATGCTGAAGAAAGAGTGCGTTGAGCTGGCAGCGCCGTTTCTGCTGGCGGTCGCCAGCCTTGTCGTCCTGGTGGGAGATGCTGTCATTGACTCAAGTCGGCATCTTCACGCTCAAGGCAACTGGATGCTCGACGACGATTTTGTCTATCCGTTTTTGATGATCTCGCTGGTGCTGGCCGCGATCATGGGCCTTGTTCAGAGTCTCAGCGAGGACGTGCAGGGAACCTGGCGTTACGTGTTAGCTCTGCCCGGCGGTTGGCGACGAATCCTGACGTTGAAGATTGGCGTTGGAGTCGTCGTTTGGTTGTGTTGGGGTGCCGTCTCGGCGGCAATCAGTGGCCTGGGAATCCTCGCGGATGTTGGCCCGGCGGGTGAGTCGTGGTTTCGTCTCAATGATCCAATGCTGAGGATTCTGGTGTGTGTGCCCGTTGTGTATTGCGGAGCGTTTCTGGCCGGACTGCGTCGAGCCAACTGGTTTTTTTCCCGGTTGGCACCCGGAATTGGCGTGATGCTGTGCTGGTTCATTCTGCCGTACTTGCCGCAATGGTGGATCGTTGCTCCGTTGGTGACCGCTGGCTTCGCGGCACTACTGATCAGCGTGATGTTTCATGAAGCGTCTCATCGAGATTTTGCGTAGCAAACAAGTAGGTCAGGCTCTGCCTGACGAAGTCGAGTCATCCGTTTCTCTACTTCTTCAGCAACTTTCAGCAACTCTCAACTCACGCTGAGCAGCAGATCGACAGTTTTAACAATCACTCCGTCAGGCACAGCCTGACCTACAGAATCCGTTACGAGGAATCACCTCGCCATGAACTGCAAACCTTCTATCGTGCGGCCAATCGTCCTGACGTTTCTCATGGCCATCCCATTCGGATTCGGCGTCGGTTTTCTGGCTGTCGGTGTTTCCGAAGGCTGGCAAGAATACAAACGCGGATTTCTTGAGATCCGCACCAGTACCAAGTGGCAAGGACGGACTCTGTCGTTTATGGCTGACGGCGAACCCATCATCCACGACAGCAAAACAGTCGGCGGCCAATGGCAAGCTATCTATTCCCACCTGGACGGCTCTTCGGTCACCGATGAGGAAGAGCGGGACGTCATTCAGGAACAGCGACTTCACGACGGCCCGGGTGTTCGCAGGAGACGGCCTTTTGACCGAGCTCCTTTTGAAGAACTCTTACTGACGAACAAGGGTTGGTGGAGCGTTAAGGATCCCGGAAATCGCGCAATTCAGTGGGAATGGGAATTCGATCCGGCAGTTGCCAGCGGCAGCCTTCTGGTCGCTCGATACAACTCGTCCGGTAAACCGTTGACCTATGTATCACCGGATGGTTTTAGTGCCTCGCCGCCAGAGAGCCGGCAAGGGTTTGAATCGCCGGAAGACACACGGGATAGTGCAGAAATCGTCGTGTTTCGATCCTCTGGAAACCTTGTCGCCATTGATCTTTCGAAGAAGACCGTAGCAACTATCGCGAAAATCGATCCGGGGGAAACCGCGTGGGAAATGTTTCAGCAGAACGACGAGACTGGATGGCGATTCGCCACACGTGACGCATCAACTCTCAGCGTCTACACAGCCAGCGGCGAGGCGTTGGTTAAATATCCCCTGCCAGACCACTTTTGGTGGCAGCCAAAATTCTATACCACCAGAGATGGGGCGTTCATTATTACTTGGTATCGGGACAGACGAACGGAACAGATCCCGGATGGCGGCAGCAAGGATTGGTATTCACTCGTCGCCAAGTGGATTGACGCAAACGGTAACGAGACTCGCCATCTCGAATTCGAAGACGAATCCAGCACCCGGGCATCGGAATCGGATCCGCCTGTCGTGTCGGCGATCGATTGGTTTATCGAACGCATCGGCCCCGGCTTGCTGGCTCCCTCACCAGTAGTGGTTTGCGGAACGTTTTTCGTTCTCATCCCATGGATGAAATCTTACGATTTCCCGGGGCAATCATCGCAAGTCTTGATTCAAGAGGTGCTACAGGAAGTCCCCTACGCAATCCCCGTCTCCGCCCTGGTTGGGCTGTTGTGTGCGATTGCCTGCTGGCGGAGGCAGATTCGTTATCAGGCCGACTGGACGAAGACGTGGACAGTCTTTGTCTTCCTCTTCGGACTTCCCGCCTGGATCGCGTGGCGAGTCCATCGCCGCTGGCCCCCGCTCGAACTTGCGACCGCTGCTGATGCCGACTTTGTCGTCCCCGAGCTGAACGGCCTGGAAATTCGGTAACACCCGTAGGCCGGAACAAGCTCCGCGCCGTTCCGGTAGGTTGAACCACCGGTCATGATTTGCCGGAACTGCGCGGTGCTTGTTCCAGCCTACGATCTGTTCCTCTTTCCTGCCTTCGGTGCAGCGTTCCGAGTTGTCGCTGCGGACGGGCTGGCGTATCGTGGTGAGGTGTCCTCGATGAGTTCCCACCTTCGCAATCCTGCCTGCGAGTTCCGTCATGCCTCGGTTCCTGACGATCGTTGCTTTTGTTGCTTTGCTCAGTCCCGTAGTCAGTTTGTGGGCGGAGACTCCGCCCGAGCAGGAAGAAGCCATCAAAGCTCTGCGAGGTTGGACTTCGAACCTTCAAAAGAACCGCGACGGCACCGTCCGTTTTATTCGGTTCAGCAAGCCCGCGGTGTCCGATGAGCACCTCGCTCACGTGCCTGCTTTCAAACAACTTGATTACCTGGCGGTGGTCACTCCGTCGGTGACTGACGATGGGCTGAAGCATGTTGCCGGGCTGACGAATCTCGACACTTTGTTTCTATCAGATTCGAGCCTCACCGACACAGCCATGCCGGCCATGCAGGGGCTTGCGAAACTCGAACGACTCTACCTGGATCGGACGAAAGTCACCGACAGCGGTCTGTCAAACATTGCCGGCCTGAGCACGCTGACCACGTTGTCGCTGGTCGGGACGTCGATCACGGATCAGGGTCTTGCACATCTTGCGAAACTCGCAAATCTTGAAGTCCTGATTCTTTCCGGCACGAAGATATCGGACGACGGTCTGAGATCGTTCGCGAAGCTTTCGAAGCTGAAAACGCTTTATCTGGATGAAACTTCCGTGTCCGGCGCCGGATTCGAACACCTCAACCAGTTATCGAATCTGGAGGTCCTCAGTCTGCGAGGAACGAACCTCGACGTGAAATCTTTGGCAGCATTGTCGGACTGCACGAAGCTCAATCGACTCTTGCTCTACGAGACGGAAACTACCGCAGACGACATCGCCGCTTTGAAAGACAAGTTAAAAAAACTGGTCGTCAAGCTGGGACCAACTCCTGCAAAGTCGAAGAACGCATTTCAACGATTGCTGGCGGGAGAAAAGCTCAACGGGCCGAGCACTCAGTCTTCCGCACCTGACGGCCAATTTGCCAACGATCAGACAGAAAAGAAAACACCCGACGTCGCACCCAGCATCAGCCAACGCCTCGCAAAGTCCGACGAGACGCCGGATTTTCAAAAGCATGTTCTGCCGGTGCTCGGACGGCTTGGCTGCAATGGCCGGACCTGCCACGGCTCCTTCCAGGGTCAGGGTGGTTTCAGTCTGTCGATGTTCGGTTACGACTTTGAAGCCGACCACACGGCATTGACCGGTGGTGAAGAGCCGCGTGTTGATCTTAAAAAGCCTGACGAAAGTCTGATTATCTACAAGCCGACTCACGAAGACGATCACGGCGGCGGCGAGAGGTTCAAAGTTGGAAGCTGGGAACATCGCCTGCTTCGACGCTGGATCGAAACCGGCGCGAAGGGACTCTCTGACGGGCCGAAACGCATTGTTCGTTTCAACGTGACGCCCGCTGAAATCGTTTTCGCGAAGGCCGGCGAGACGAAGCAGTTGAAGTGCGTCGCGATCTGGGAAGACGGAACTCGCGAAGACGTCACGCCGCTCACGCGGTTTCAATCCAACGACGATGCCATCGCCGAAGTCACACCCGACGGCCTGATCACCTGCAAAGCTCCCGGCGACACGTACGTCATTTCGTTTTACGACAACGGCATTTTCTCGACTCAGGTCATGCTGCCGGTCAGTGACCGAACAGGTGAACGATTTCCCGAAATCGCAACGCCGACCGAGATCGACCGACTGGTCACAAGGAAACTGGCTCGTCTGGGAGTCGTGCCGTCTGAATTGTCTTCCGACGAAGATTTCCTGCGGCGAGCATCTCTCGACATGATCGGCACGCTTCCGACGCCGGCTGAGCAAGTGGCGTTTCTGGCGGACCCATCGCCGAACAAACGGCAACGCAAGATCGACGAACTGTTGGAGTCACCAGCGTATGCCGACTGGTGGGCAGTCAAGTTTTGCGACCTGACGGGGAGCAACTCGCAGTACCTCGGCACAACGGACATGAATAGCCCGGCGTCGATTCAGTGGAACAACTGGATGCGCCGCCGTATTCAGGACAACGTCGGCTGGGACAAAATCGCGGCGGGCATTGTTCTTTCCGAAAGTCGGCGACCTGGGCAGACATACGAAGACTACGCCGCCGAGCAAAGCCTGTTCCTGCGAAAGCAGAAGCCGGAAGACTTCACGGCTCATGACAACCCGATGCACTACTACTGGTTCCGCAGTAACAACCAGATTCCTACTGATCGAGCACTCTCGTTCGGGTATGTCTTCATGGGCGTCCGTCTGCAATGTGCACAATGTCACAAGCACCCGTTCGATCAATGGTCGAAACAGGACTTCGAGAAGTTCACTCAGTTCTTTACGCGAGTGAAAGCCGGAGTCGCTCCGGACGCGAAGGAAGCTCAGACTCAGTTGAAGAAGAAGCTGGGAGTGCCGGTAAAACTCGACACGGCCGCACTGCGGCGGCAGATGTATCTGCGAGTTTCCGCCGAAGGCCTGCCGATTCCCTGGAACGAAATCTGGATCGATAAACCTGGCAGCAAACCACAGATCGCGAAGTTGCTCGGCAACGAAGAACTGGACCTCAACGAGTACGACGATCCTCGCGAACCGCTAATGGCCTGGCTGCTGCAGGAAGACAACCCGTACTTCGCGCGAGCCTTCGTGAACCGAATCTGGCATCACTACTTCGGAGTCGGCATTGTCGAGCCGCCCGACGATTTCAACATGGCGAACCCACCCAGCAACAAACCTCTGCTTGATTGGCTGAGTGAGCAATTCGTCGCCAATGGCTACGACATGAAGTGGCTACACCGCACGATCGCCAACAGCCGCACTTATCAGCTCAGTTGGAAACCAAACGAAACGAACCGCGACGACCTCCGCAACTTCAGTCACGCTCAGATTCGACGCATGCCGGCTGAAGTCACAATCGACGCGATTCTTCAGGCAACGGCGAACGAAGCTCGCATGAAAACCTGGTCGAGCAACACGTCGCAGCGCAAGATCACTCAACATCCAAGGTCGATCCAGGCTCGCGGCATTGATTACTCGCTGCTCGTTTTCGGCAAACCTCTTCGCACGACAAACTGCGACTGCGAACGGCAGGGGCAACCAACACTTCTGCAGTCGCTTTACGTTCGCAACGACACTGAAATGCTCGAATGGCTGGAGCGGTCAGACGGCTGGCTGATTGAAACAGCGAAGAAGCTCGGGCAGAAGTTGACACTCGAAACAAAACCGGTGAAGACCGCTTCTACGAAACCGACTGAGCCGACAAAGATTCCATCACCGGACGATTCGGTGATCGATAGCCTGGTTCACGAGGCGTACCAGAGATCGTTAAGTCGAAGTCCCACCGATGACGAATTGCTTCGTGGTCACCGGCATTTGAACTCCGGCGAAAGCACGATTGAGTCGCTGCGCGATCTGATGTGGGCCCTGTTGAATTCTCAGGAGTTTCTGACGAACCACTAATAAACACGAATAGACACTAATTCTTCTGAAAAACATTCGTGTCTATTCGTGTGCATTCGTGGTTCTAAATAAGTCGTCACGCGGAGCAATGGTGAGTCGAGACGCACCCTACAATTTGAAGTAATGATTTTTAGCCACAGAGAGCACAGAGGTCTCAGAGAATTTCTTTCAGAGCAACTCTGTGGCCTCTGTGCTCTCTGTGGCTCATCTTTTTGAAACAGTAGAAGTGGCAGGAATAGTCGATGGGTGGATTCAGAAAACGACCGATGTCTCGACGCGGACTGCTCCAAGCGGGCGTTCTGGGCGCAACGGGTCTGACGCTTGCCGATTCCTTGCGGCTGGCGCAAGGTGAATCTGGAAGCAAAGCAACGGCCGATGCCGTTCTGTTTCTGAATCTGGCCGGAGGACCAGCGCATCTCGACACGCTGGATATGAAGGAGAATCTGCCGGAAGAAACTCGCAGCGAGTTCAAACCAATTTCGTCGAAGCTGCCGGGGCTTCCGGTGTGCGAGCATCTACCGAAGATTGCCGCTGCCGCAGATCAGTTCACGCTGATTCGAGGGATCAGTCATACAACCGGTGACCATCCTCAAGGACAGGCCTACATCGCGGCCGGCAACCGACCGAATCCGGCAGTGAAGTATCCGTCGTACGGTTCGGTCATCATGAAGGAGTTGCCGGGCGATCCCGACCTGCCGCCTTACGTCGCTATTCCGCAAACAGAATGGTCTGCCGGCTACATGGGCGACTCGTTTGCTCCGTTTAAGACGAACGCTGTGCCGAAGCCGGGTGAGCGTTTTTCGGTTCGAGGGATCTCGCTGGCCGAAGGCGTCACCGTCGACAAAGTGAATCGTCGCGAAAAGCTGCTGAAGGATCTTGATACGCGGCTCCGCGAAGTCGACACGAACAGCCAGCTGCTCGAGGCGCTCGACACGTTCGGCCAGCAGGCTTACAGCATGATCACGTCGGAGCGGACTCAGAAGGCGTTCGACGTGAGTCTCGAACCGGAGAGCATCCGCAAACTCTTCGCGGCAAACGAAGTCAGCCAGAGCCTGCTGCTGGGAACTCGGTTGATCGAGTCAGGCTGCCGGTTTGTGACTGTGACCAGTCAGGGCTGGGATACTCACCTGGACAATTTCGTCGGTCACAAACGTTTGATGCCGCCGGTCGATGCCGGATTTACGGCGGTTCTGACAGCGTTGCGGGAAAAAGGTCTGCTGGATCGAACGCTGGTGATTGCGATGGGCGAGTTCGGCCGAACTCCGAAGGTCAATCAGAACGTTGGCCGGGATCATTACCCGCGAGCCAACTGGTGCATGATGGCCGGCGGCGGCGTGAAGCCAGGGCAGCTGATCGGAGGGACCGACGAAAAAGGTGAAGGCCCAACAGCCGACACGGACATCCACCCTGACGATCTGGGAGCGTCGATCTTCCACGCGTTGGGCATCGACCACCACAAAGAGTACTACACAAGAACCGGCCGGCCTGTCAGCCTGATTCCAAACGGAAGAGTCATGCATGATTTGTTTGCGTAAGAATCGCACGGTTCGAAACTTCGCGTTGATCATTCTGGCTTGCTCGCCGCCGTCTTTCGGTCAGAACGTCCAGCCGGTCGCGCTGAAATTCGAAACGCGGACGTCGATTGACGGCTCGAAAGACTGGGACTGGTGGCAGGCTCGGACGGCTTTTGTGCCAGGGAAAGTGCCGCTGCTCATCACTACAATGTCCGAGACCGGGCGTACTGGGACTCACAACTTTCACGACATCTACCAGTCCGTCAGCCGCGACGATGGCAGAACCTGGAGCCTGCCAGCGGCCATCCCATTGCTGAAACGAACCAGACAGCCCGATGGTTACGAGGTGGCACCCGGAGACCTCTGGCCAACCTGGCACGCAAAAACCGGCAAGGTGCTTGTGACCGGCAAGACATTCAACTTCGCCGATGGCAGAAAGGAAAACCGGCTGCGCGAGAAAGTCTCGTACGTCGTGATGGATCCGAAGTCGGGCGAGTGGGGGCCGATGCGATTTCTCACGCTGCCGGAGAAAGATCATTCCGGAAAACCGATCGTCGCCGTTAATGCCGGTTGCACTCAACGAGTCGATCTTCCAAACGGGGACGTTCTTCTGCCGGTCAGGTACTGGCGAGACGCGAAGAAGCACAGTTACACAAGTATCGTCGCGAAATGCCGCTTCGATGGAGCATCGCTGACTTATAAAGAGCACGGAACGGAACACACGATTGCGACCGGCCGAGGTCTCTACGAACCATCGCTCGCGCAGTTTCGAGGGAAGTATTACCTCACTATCCGGGCGGACCATTCAGCATTCATCACACGCGGAGAAGACGGCATCCACTTCGAGCCGATTCGTGAATGGAGCTTCGACGATGGAAAACCGCTGGGCAGTTACAACACTCAGCAACACTGGGTGACAATCGGCAACGGACTGTTTCTTGTTTACACCCGCCGCGGGGCGAACAACGACCACATCATGCGGCACCGAGCCCCGTTGTTCATCGGCCAGGTAAATCCGGAAACGCTGCAGGTAATCCGAGCAACCGAACGCATCCTCATCTCGGAAAACCACGCGACGCTGGGCAATTCTGGAGTATGCCGCGTCAGCGATGACGAGACCTGGATAACCTGCGGTGAGGGACTTCTTCGACTGGGCAAACGCAAAGAGCAAACTAACAAGGTGCTCTTCGTGAAGATTACTTCAGAGAATCACTGACTCTGATATCGGGCATGAGGGAAGTCGCGGATTCCTGCATCGTCATGACGAGGCTGATGCTGGACGGTCGGGGTTAATGCAGACGCTATTGGTCAGGCTGATGCAACGAAATCGCCGGGGCGTCGATCGAGGGATCGGCTCCGACAACCAGACAGGACTGGATCGGATTGTACTTGTCCAGCTCCTGCTGCATTCGAACAGCGGCTCGCACGGCTCGAAGAGCATGATCATCCTGAAATACCGGGGCGCCGAAAATGGCCATGATGGCGTCGCCGATGAACTTGTCGACGGTGCCGTCCTGTTCGAAAATTGCCAGCGTCAGACGCTCGAAGACCCCATTCAGGAAGGAAGCAACTTCTGTTGGCGACATGTTTTCGGACATCGACGTGAAGCCGGACAGGTCTGCAAACAGGATGCTCAGCTCTCGCTCTTCGGGAACGAGTTCGACGTTGCTGTTCAGGTCAAGCAACCGCTCCACGACCGCTGGCGAGCTGTAGCGTGACAGGCGTTCTCGAACCCTCTGCTCCTGTTCGATGCGATGTCGCAATTGGATTTGCTCAAGACCGACGGCAGTAAACAGGGCGACGGCTGCCAGAATCTCAAGATCGTTATCCTCGAAACGAAATCCTTCTTCACGCGTGTCAAGATAAAGCAGACCGCTGACCGTCCCGTCGTGATAAAGCGGGGCACACATCGCTGACCGCACCTGCTGCTGTTGAAGACTGGCCGCTTCCGAATATCGATCTTTGCGTGCGTCGTGAATCAGGATGCAGTTTTTACTGTCGACCACTTCTCGGACGACGGTCTGACTGAGTTGAAACTCATCGTTTGGGTAATTGGAACGAGTGCATTTTACTTCAATCTGCGATGTGTCTGAGCTGAGTAATCCCATCGCGCCGCGTTCGCAGCGAAAGATTGAGAACAGCAGGTCAAGGATGCTGTTCAACATTTCGTCCAGCGACTGGACGGCGAGCAGAGTTTCGCCCGCAAGATTGAATGCTCGGATCAGAGATTTTTCCTGAGATGCTGCCGGTGCGAAAGAACCGCCATCACCGTCGTCGCTGAACCGCTCGTCTGTGCGAAGTCTCGGATGTTGAACGAATTCAGAATGCTGACATCTGGTTTCGCCGAACGTGGTTCATTAACGCCGATGACTTCGACATGGACAAGAAACTCACCGACCTTAAGTTTGTCTCCGTTCTGAAGTCGATTGGTTGTGATTCGTTTGCCGTTGAGCTCGGTGCCGTAACGGCTATGCAAATCCGTGACGGTCCACACGTCGGCATCAAGGTGCAGTTGAGCATGCCGGCCGGACACTCCCTTGCCCGTTGGGAACACGATATCGCATTCACTGGAACGCCCTGGAACCACCGTTTCCGATTCGAAATCGTGTTCATGACTCTGATGGTCAATCAGGCATGTAAGTTTGAGAAGTGGCACGTGTCAGCTTCCTGATAATGGAGGCCAATGTGGCGTTAGGAGAGGTCTGACTCCGTTAGTCGATTTCGTTTCCGTGAAATAACCTGTCGAAGAATCGGAATGCGAGAACGCGGCAGCTATGACTACTGACTGGGCTCACCATAGTTTAATTGTCAACCTGGAACTGATCGAGCATCGGGCAGCCAACCCTCGTGCTCACAAGCCGCTTTCCAAAAACTGAGAGCCCACGACGATGTCATCAATTGAGAATACGAGCATCGTCCAGGCCGCGTTTCAGAGTCATTTTATCAGTTCCGACCAAATGGTTCAGCTCAACGAGGAGCTCGCCAAAAGCCCGGCTGCATCGGCCAGCGCATTGATGCTTGCCAGAGGTTTGGTCACCGAAGAGCAATGGCAGCAGCTCGATGCAATGAGTTTGACCGTTAGCCCTTCGGATGGATTGACGCTTAGCGGTGAGACGTTACTGCCAGATACAGGGGTCGCGGATGGCACCGGAGATTTCACCGATCTCGATTCGGCGGGAACGGGAGAGTTTCCTGCCTGGCATTTCCTGACCCCGGCTGAGGCGACTGAACCTGTCGGCGATCCAACTGCCAGGACTCACATTGTTGGTCCCACGCGAAGAGCCGCTCCGGTTTCTACGAACGCAAAAAATCGGGCAAATCAGTGGACCGCGTTACAATCGGCGCCGGACAAACGCTACGAGTGGCAGGAAGAGTTTGCTCGCGGTGGATTGGGGGCCGTCTGGCTTGTTCGCGATTCCAATCTTGAATGGCAGGTTGCTGTCAAGGAATTGCTGCCGACATGGCTGAGGTCAAAGTCAGCCGTTGAAAGATTTCTGACAGAAGCTCAGGTAACCGGCCAGCTGGAGCATCCGGGAATCGTGCCGGTCTACGACGCCGGCACTAAAGCCGATGGCTGCCCGTTCGACTCGATGAAATTGCTGGATGGGTCGCCATTTTCGGATGTCATTTCGGAGATTCATGAACGTATCGCTGCGGGGCCTGATCGCGAGGTTGAATTCCGGCGTTTGCTGTCGATCTTCGTTGGAGTGTGTCACGCGATTGAGTACGCACACCAGCGCCGGGTACTGCATCGCGATCTGAAGCCGCAGAACGTCGTCGTCGGAAACTTCGGCGAAGCGATCGTTGTCGACTGGGGTCTGGCAAAAGTTCTCAATGACAAAGGTACGACTGACGAACCGGATGAAAACTCAGAATCTGCCAGTGTTTCGCCCGAGGATGCCGCAACAACTCTGTTGACCGGAGTTGTCAGACGATCGGTCCCCGACACGGCTGGGCAAACGCTGGCCGGCACCGTGATGGGCACACTCGCCTACATGCCTCCAGAGCAGGCTCGAGGCGAACTTACAGAGTTGGATCATCGAGCGGATATTTTTTCTCTGGGGGCGATCCTGTTTCAACTGTTGACCGGACGCCCACCGCTAAAGGGCAACAATCTGGACGAGCTGCTGAGTGCTGCGCGCGAAGGGCGGTATCCGGATCCTCGATCGATCAAGCAGGACATTTCTCTGGCTCTGAATGCCGTCTGCCAGAAAGCGATGTCGGCAGCGCCGACCGACCGGTATCAGTCAGCGCGGGAGCTTTCCGAAGAGGTCGATCGTTGGCTGGCTTTCGAGCCAGTGCTTGCCTGGCCCGAACCGTGGACAGTCCGGGCCCAACGCTGGATCAGGAAGCACAAATCGCTCGTTGGATCAGTTGCTGGCGCGCTGGTGACAATCACCGCGGTGTCTGTCGTCGCAGCGATTCTCATCGACAGTTCTCGTCGCGCCGAACGTGACTCGAAAATTCGTGAACAAGTGGCAAAACAGGAAGCCACTGAAAGCCTGCGAGTTGCTCAGGATTCCGTCGACGAGTGGCTGATCGACGTCAGCTATTCCATGCAATGGTTCCCCGAACTGGATCAAACTCGCCGGCAACTCCTGGAATCTGCTGCCGAACATTACCGGAACTTCACCGCCCGACCCGCTCAGGCTTGCCGCTGCAAATTGAAGTGGCCAGGTCAAACATCCGGCTGGGAGACACGACTCGTCTGCTATCGGAACGGGAACAGGCTGAATCGGCATTTCGACAGGCGATCAAGCAACTGAAGCAGCTTGCTAACGAGTAACCAGGCAATGTCGAAGTACTACTCCAACTCGCGAATGCGCACACTGGTCTTGCCATGCTGTTTGGTCAGGCCGGTGAGTCTTCCGACGCGGAGGCCTCCTATGGCGAAGCATCTGCTATTTTTGAACGACTGACGCCTGATTCGAATGATCCGTTAATCCACGACGGCTTTGGTCGATGTCAGAACAGCCAGGATCTATTGCTGCAGGACCTCGGAAACACTGAACCCGCCAGGAAACTCCTGCACGGAGCCATCGAGCATTTTTCCATGGCTGTCGCACTCGACAACCGCCTGCGATTTTCAAGACGAAAACTTTCCGCACAACTTGACCTTGGCCACCTCCTGAACGAATCCGGCGAAGACACTTTGGCCTCGGAGTCCTTTCGGTTGGCGATTGCCGGCTACGACGAACTTCTGACCCAACATGCCGACCAGCCCGAGCTGTTGCACGGCATGGCCGCGGCCCGGTTGTCACTTGCCAACTCTCTCCGTCACCGCGGAGACAAGCCCGTCATCGATGCCTACGAATCGGCAATTGCCACGTTCACCGAGATCGTCGAACGACAGCCGCGAGCGATGCATTTCCGTGAAAACCTCGCCATCGCGCAGCTGGACTTCGCGCAGTTCCAGCACGCGGTCGCCTTGGCTCACAAAGCCCGCGAAACGGCAACCCAGTCACTCGAAAACCAACTCGCCGTCATCAACTGCGATCCAGAAGTTGCCGGGTATCACGCGACCGAAGCCACGATTCGGCACACTCTCGGAGAAATCCTGAGCGACCTCGCCGAAGACGACTTCGCCATAACCGCCTTCGACGGAGCGATCGCGAAATTTGAAGGAGTTACTGTAGAAAGTTGTGTTTGAGTAGATGTTGAAAAAGGCGGCGTGTTTCGCGATGAATTGGTTGTTCAACAAGATTCCAAGTCATTTTGAAAGCTCGCCACCATGTTTGAGAGTAATGA
>Ga0316208_1001025_pt1 | contig 28609 bp, 27 predicted proteins | sample 3monopyrite_MG_FD_204944 | JGI IMG/M metagenome (GOLD analysis project Ga0316208, IMG submission 204944) | Microbial mat bacterial communities from mineral coupon in-situ incubated in ocean water Damariscotta River, Maine, United States -... | ecosystem: Environmental > Aquatic > Marine >... | reverse complement strand
TTTGTTGCGAAAGGTTGGTTTTCTTTTATCTGAAAATCTGTTCCCTTAAAGGTTCGTTGCTGTTCAATTTTAGCATAATATTTAATGTCATCTATTGTTATGGGTCGTCCGTTTATTTCCCGATTGAATGATGTGACATAATCTTTCATTATATCTTTGGTGTAGGTTTTTAAATCTTCCCGATTGTTCTGTAATCGCTTCAATTCATACTTCGATGGGCTGACCGTAATGGAATAAAATTTAGGTTCTTTCTTTTTCAATTTTGCTGTGTTTCCATCAATTTCTTTTACCACTTCCTCTGCGGAAATTTCATCGCCATATTGATTAAAAAAGTGTTCCATATCTCGCGTTTCTAAACCTTCATTTTCTTTCTCTAAATAGCCTACAAAATCTGCTGAACTTTGGGAATAATTACCGCCTAACTTTTGAGCTGTGATTGTGATATACATAGTTCAAAAAGTTATAGTTGATTGCTTGAGTTTTGCTTTTCGCGAAAACGGACTTCCTTCTTTTCTTCAGCATATTTCTTTTCTACGATTAGCGGTTTTTTAGTTGGTTCTTCGGTTTCAAAAAGTGATTGAATCATCGCCACCGTAGGTTTCGTTTGTGTCTTTTCTACGTCTCGCATTATGGCAATTACCGCATTGATTCTTTTTAAAAGTTTGGCTTCAATAGTTCGCCCTGTCGGACCTAGTTTTTCCTTTGGTGAGATTTCATTGTAAAAGAAAAAATCGAGCATCGTTGCCATTGCCTCGGTATGCGATTTGAAGTAAGTACGTGAGAAAGTTTGGAAACGCTTTGCAGTTTCCTTTTTAAATCTGATTCCGATAAATGAGTCCATAATTTCGCCGATTTGTCGCAAAATTTTCCCTAAAAATGGGCGTTTCCAGCCCGTTTGTCGCAAATCGTTGATTGTCAGGAAATTAAAATATATTCAAGTCGCTGATAATCAGCTATTTGAAAACGAAAAGGAATCCGAAACATCGCGCAGCGTGTTACCCTCTTGCTATTCCTTTTCGTCACGCGCAAGCGTGACAAAAATCCATCCAATCTGGTTAAAAAACCGATTGCCATTTTAGGAAAATAATTTTCCGATATGTTATATTTCGATGTGTACGGTTATCGGCGAAAGTCGAAAAGTGGATAACCTTACTTTAATTTGTGTGCTGTATTTCCAGCGATATAAAGATACGTTTTTTTATTGACTTGATATAAATTGCATACAAAAACACCCCTAAACTTTAGAGGTGCTTAAAAACTAACTTTAGGAAATTAGATATTAAAAACGAAGTTGTAAGTGTATAGATTTTTAATCATTTCTTCGTCTATCAATTTATCATAATCTGCTCCAGTTTCGTCAACATATTTCTGAATAGATTCTCCAAAAAGATATATGACGTGTTCTCTAGAAACCTGAAAAAGTTCCTCTTGTTTTTCCATACTCAAATCTTGAAATTTAATATACATCATAGCTTCAAAATTTAGTATTCGCTTGGCAACATCAGCGTGCCATTTACAAAAAACAACCGCAGTTCATCAAGTGGAAAATCGGTAACCCGATAGCCGTGTTTTTCTAGAATATTATCATTGCCATCGCTGTAAATTATTTCAGCTTCATAACCAGAATAATCTTGTTTTTCTTCGGGCAATCTTTTGAAGTCAATGGTAATAAATTCACTTCGGCTCATCAGACTTTTTGCAATTACGGAAGTGTCCGTGATTAACCAAAAACAATCTGCTATATTGGCAAGATATTTTAGTCCGTCTGTAAAACGTGTTCTTAATAATGGGATTTGATAGAACATTTCCGTTCCGTGAAAATGTTGCAATCCTTCCTTAATTTCGTTAACTTGTGCTTTCATTGTACATTTTATTTAAAGTGTGAATAATGAAAAAGAGGGCGCATCTTTCGACTGTTACGCCCTCTTTCATTTTAAGATTTACTTGTCGTCTTTGCTTCCAAGTAATAGAATTTCATCGGCTACAACTTCCGTAACATAGCGTTGTTCGTTATCATCATTTGTATAACTTCGGGTTTTAAGCTTTCCCGATATTCCAACTTCTTTGCCTTTAACAACATACTTCTCTACAATTTCGGCAGTTTTGCCCCAAGCTACTACGGTATGCCAATTCGTGTCCGTTTGCTTGTTGCCTTCTTTGTCCTTGTAATACTCATTTGTTGCTAATGAAAAACGGGCTACTTTCTTTCCGCTTTCAAGGTTCGTAATGGTTGGCTCTTGTCCAACGTTTCCAATTAACTGTACGTGATTTTTAATAGTACTCATAATAAAAAGATTTGTGCCTGCTTTGTTACAGACTGGTTTATATTTCCCCTATTTGATTTAAACTGAATTAAATTTTAAGGGGTGTTTGTTCTTTTCTTCTGTGCACCGCACAATGGATAGAGTGGGTTTTGTCCAGACTTTTTGGGATAAAATCAGGTGTGTTTGCGACGTAGTAAATTCCTTGGAATTTCAAGGAAGTAGAAACCTTATTTTTCACTAAAACTTGTATAGTCTTGACAAGTTCCATAAGGGCATTAGCAATTCTTTTAAACGCAGTTGAGTTTGAGCGTACCGGCAGTTAAGCGATATAAGCAGCTGTGTTTAATTTAGAATTGGTTATGTCGTGCCTGTTTTTCGACGACCCGAAAAACATTGAAGGCTCTATCCATTATAAACCCCTTAAAATGTGTAAGGCAGCGGTTCGGTTTTTAAGGATTTTCGAGTAAGGGCTCAAGAAGACCGCGCCGAAAATACTGTTAAGAAAATCGAAGTGATGACTTTCCAATGAAAAGCGGACTTGATTCACGATTTTGGCTCAGGAATGAAGTGTCCCGTTCCAGCGTAGCGGGAAGGGTTAACGGAATGGAAAGCTGAAATTGGGGATTGTGTCCAAGACTTATGTAGTGAAGCTCTTTTTCCGGAATGTAGCTTTTCGCGAAATGCTGGGGAATGTGCTGATTAAAGAGTTAAGAACCACTATACTTTGTCTCATAAAAGGTCAATTAACAATACTACTAAAAAAGACGGAAAATGAGACTTTAGTTTCTTTACCTCCTATTTTCGTTTACTATAGTCGCATAAAACGACCATTTTATAGAACTATTCAGAGTTTACCGATTTATGTGTAAAATACCTGATATTTAATTTTTAGGGCTTTTGGAGCTATTCTAACTTCTCTAATAAATTGCCAAAAATTTAGTTTTTTGAAATTATTACCGTTATATATTTTTTTTTTATAAAATATTGGCAATTAATTTATCAAATTGATTATTCGAATTTTGAAAATAGAAATATTTTTGTTATTTTCGAATCTTAATCTAATCAAAACCCAACATTTTATGGCAAACGTTTTATGGTTACAAGGAGGTGCATGTAGTGGAAACACAATGTCCTTTTTGAACGCTGAAGAACCAACTGTGGTAGAACTTATTACAGATTTCGGGCTTAATATTCTTTGGCATCCAACTACAGGATTACAAATTGGAGATCAAGTACAAGATCTTTTAAAAGATATCTTAGCAGGAAAAGTTCAAATGGATATTCTGGTATATGAAGGTTCCTTAATAAAAGGTCCTAATAATACTGGGACAATGAATTATTTTGCCGATAGACCAATGATGGATTGGATTAAAGAATTATCAAAGGTTGCAGGCTATGTAGTTGCAATTGGAGATTGTGCAACTTGGGGAGGAATTCCCGCTGTAGCGCCAAACCCTAGTGAATCAACTGGTTTACAATTTCATAAGAAAAATAAAGGAGGCTTCTTAGGTCACGACTACGTTTCAAAAGGAGGCTTACCTGTTATAAATATCCCTGGATGCCCAGCGCATCCTGATTGGATAACTCAAATACTCGTAGCAATATCTGTTGGAAGAATAGGTGATGTTTTAATAGATGAATTTCACAGACCAAAAACATTTTTTACAGATTTCGTTCAAGACGGATGTACTAACGTGACTAATTTCGCTCAGAAGGTCGATGGAAACTTTGGAAAACGTGGTGGATGTCTATTCTACGAAGTAGGATGTCGTGGACCAATGACTAGAGCAAGTTGTAATAATATACTTTGGAATCGTCAGTCGAGTAAAACACGTTCTAATCATCCTTGCTTAGGATGCACAGAACCAGGATTTCCACATAATGATTTAATGAAAGGAAGTGTGTTCAAAACGATGAAGCATTTAGGAGTTTTTCCTAAAGAAGTTCCAACAGGAAGAACAAAATTGGCGTATTATATGGAAGCAGGTTTCCAGAAGGTTATGCCTACAAATAAACGTGTAACTGAAACTTCTAAATAAGTAATTAAACTAACTACAAAATGTCAGTAAAAGAATTAAATATATCACCCGTAGGACGTGTTGAAGGAGATTTAGATGTTAAAGTTTATATCGATAACGGAAAAGTAACTCGTGCTCATACCCAGGCAGCAATGTTTAGAGGTTTTGAGAAAATAATGGAAGGTAAAGATCCACAATCTGGTCTTATAGTAACACCGCGTATTTGCGGAATATGTGGAGGGTCACATTTGTATTGTGCATCATCTGCTTTAGATACCGCTTGGGGAACAAAATTATCTCCAAATGCCCTATTATTGAGAGCTATTGGACAAGCCTCTGAAACATTACAGAGTATTCCACGTTGGTTTTATGCCATTTTCGCAACAGATTTGGCGAATAAGAAATATGCTAATCAGCCTTTGTATAAAGAAGTGGTTAAAAGATGGTCGGCTTATGTCGGCGAAACATTTCAAATAGGGTTAACGGCAAGTGGATTGCCTGTTCAAATCTATGCTTTATTTGGTGGGCAGTGGCCACACTCGAGCTATATGGTTCCAGGTGGAGTTATGTGTGCGCCGACCTTAAAAGATATTACACGAGCACATGCTATTTTGGCACAATTTAAAAATGATTGGCTAGAGCCAGTATGGTTAGGTTGTTCGATCGAGCGCTATATGGAAATCAAATCATGGGACGATATGTTAGCATGGGTTGATGAAAATGAGTCTCATAAAAATAGTGATTTAGGATTGCTTATTAGAGCAGGAATCGAATTTGGCTTAGATAAATTTGGTCAAGGAGTAGGTAAATTTTTGGCAACAGGAACATACTTACATAAAGACCGATATAATAATCCAACTATTGAAGGTAGAAATGATGCCTTGATTAGTTCTAGTGGATTTTTCGATGGAGAAAATTATCATGAGTTTGATCATCTTAAAGTAAAAGAAGATGTTTCACATTCTTGGTATGATAATCAAGAAGATGGATTACACCCTTGGGAAGAACCATTACCCACTCCTGCTAAATCACAACCATTACACCATACAGATTTTGATGGACAATATAGTTGGTCAAAGTCACCAAGGTATGATGGACATGCTGCAGAAACAGGCCCTTTGGCCCGTGTTATAATGAATGCAAACCCTAATAATAAGGAACATCAAATTAGAGATCCTTTATTTGGAGATATCATGAAAAAACTAGGACCTAGTGTATTTACACGTGTTTTAGCGAGAGTTCATGAAGCTCCAAGAATATATAAGTTTATAGAGCAATGGCTTTCAGAAATTGACCTCGATGGAGAATTCTATATCAAGCCAGTTGAAAAGGACGGAAAAGGATTCGGAGCAACAGAAGCAGCTCGTGGTGCATTAGCTCACTGGATAGAAATTAAAGATGGTGTTATTAAAAACTATCAAGTAATGGCTCCAACTACATGGAACGTTGGGCCTAATGATGGTCAAGGAAACCCAGGACCAATTGAAAGTGCACTTACAGGTATCGATATCGAAGATCCTAGTGATCCTGTAGAAGTTGGTATTGTTGCAAGATCATTTGATTCCTGTTTGGTTTGTACTGTGCATGCGCACGATCAAAAATCTGGAGTTGAACTATCTCGATTCAAATTATAAATAGATATAAATCAATTATTTATATAAGCTTTCCCGAGGGTGTCTTCGGGAAAGTTTTTTAGTTTAATATAAAGAATAAGAATGAAGACAGCAATAATGGGTTTCGGAAACCCAGTTAGAAGTGATGATGGTATAGGAATGTACGTGATTGAAGAGTTGCAAAAAATTATCGGAGATAATGATACGATAAATATCTTTGATATGGGTACGGCCGCCTTTGAAGTACTTTTTGGTCTTAAAGGGCATACTAAAATTTTGATGGTAGATGCAGTAGTAAATTCCAATGAACCTATTGGTACTTTATTTAAAGTGCCTGCAGAAGAAGTGTTAAGAGCGCCACAAGATGACCCTATGGTATTTTTACATGGTATGAAATGGGATCAAGCACTATCGTATTCTAAAAAAATACTTGGTGATGAATATCCAAAAGATATACAAGTCTATTTAATTGCCGTAGAAAACACTAAATTAGACACAGTACTTAGTGAGGAGGTAAAGCAAGCTGGAGATAAAGTAGTACAGCATATTTTGGAAGATTTAAAATTTGTAAAGGCATAATGGAAGAAGATAATGTTATACTCAAATCTTCGCACGTTTATTTAACCGCGGCGCTCGTAGAACGGGTATTTGAAAGCATACATTATGCATATGTTACTTATGTAGTAAAACAAAAACAACTTTTAATTACTCCTGTTAGTAGTCAATGGTTTGTAAAGGTTCATGAGCCTACACAGTTTTTATTAAAATCTAGAAACTTAAAAGGCGATAGAACATTAGCGATACGGGAGATATTGATAGATAATGATTTAGACACAACAGATAGAATACTCCAGTATGAAATTGTAGAAAGAACGAATCTCATTAAAATAACAATTTGATGCCTAAAAGAAAAGACCCTAAAGACGCTTGGTTATTAGATGCAGAAGTGCGAACTAAGATTGAAGAAATTAAAGGGCGTTGGGAAGTTTCATTGGTATTTGTAAACATTAAAGATCCAAATCAAGTCTTGATACGAAAAATAGGAGATTATAGATCAAAAAGATTGGCTGAAATTTATGCACTTAATATGCAAAAGACAGCTGCAAAAGATATAAGAGGAACACAAAAAGTAGATAAAAGTGCTTACAATTTTAACAAAAACTAATAACGAAACGATTATAAAAAGTATTATTCACTCTATCGATAGATTGAATGAACTTGTAGAAATTGTTACGAATGAAAATTTAGCACAAAGTTCAAATAAAATACTGGTCATTTCTGATAATTTGATTAGCGCTTCTTTAGATTGGAATGACACTGAACCTCCGTATCTATTTCCTGAACTATCGTTTTCTAAAGAGAATCTTTTGGGAATCATCTTTTATAAATTAGGAAATCACCAAAAAGCGTTTGAATTTATTTCAGAAGAAAATCCGGTTTATAATCATTTATTAATTGCGACACATCTACAGTTTGGGTACGATATTACTGAAGATATGTGTGCTTTTGTGGAATTGGGTTCTTTACACAACCGGTGTATCATTGAGCAATATGGCACAATTAAATTACGACGTGACGTTATTGCACTTAAGACTTTATATGCGGAAGCCATTGCAAATGCTCCTAATGATGAACTACGATTATTCACTATTAAACATTTTGTAAATTTTTTATTAGATACGAATGCGTATGCTGAAGCTGAAAAAGTCTTAAGATTAGCTATACCAAGAGCCATATCTTCAGAATCGAAAAATGCTATTAACACTCAGCTGGCGTCCGTGCTGATGGCGCAATTAAAAGTACCATATAACCTAGATAGTTTAGCAGAAATTCAAGAATTACAGCAATCTAGTATTACTTTTTATGAAGAAAGAGAATTAAAAGTGAATGCAGGGTTAATCCTAGTTGATGCTTCGGAAATCGCCAATTTTCAGGAAGATTTTATAGATTCTAAGAACTACATAAATAAAGCTATTTTATATTTTAAAGAAGCAGATATTCCTGAATTTCTGGGTGAAGCTGGATTACGTAAAGCAACGCTTCTATATATATGGTCTAAAAACGGAAGCCCGCAGTATTACAAGCCAGCGATTAACGCCTTTCAAGACACTTTAAAAGTTTTCAAACGTGATACGCATCCTCAGAAATTTGCAGAAATCCATCATAGCTTAGCTCTTATTTATTCTGAAATCCCCGTATCATCGGAAGAAAAACCTATTTGGACAGCCTTTTGTGCATCTTCTTTTAAGGAAGTTTTAGGTTTTTTTACAAAAGAGCAATATCCATATGAATATGCGATGGCAAGTCATAATTATGCAACGGCACTCATGAATTTCCCTGAAGCAAAATTACATAACAATTTAGATAAAGCATTTGGTTTGTTTGAAGATGCACTTACGGTGCGTACTATAAATGAATATCCTTTTGAAAGAGCATTAACACTTTTAAATCAATTGGAATTATACTGGTTAATGCATAATGAGAATGAGAAAGCCGAAAAGAAAAAGTATAATCAAATGGTAGAAAAAGCAACTTCTATTACTGAAATTATAGACGATGAAGATTTAAAAGAACGCGCAAATCAACATTTAAATCAACTTAAGAATTTAAAGACAATTTTAAACTAACAATGCACGAAACTTCGATAATAAATGGTATTATGAGAACTCTAGAACAAGAGTTTGATGCAGAGAAACTCAATACGATGACGGGTATCTATGTGAAAGTAGGAATACTCTCTAATATAGAACCACGTCTTTTATATAATGCATATGAAGCTTCTCACATGATGAATCCAAAATATCAGAATGTAAAATTTCATATAGAGATGGTAGAATTGAAAATTCAATGTGAAAGTTGTGATCATATTACAGATGTAAAAAAGTATCGCTTTCTATGTGATAGTTGCCAAAAGCCTAGTAAAAATATTATTCAAGGTGAAGAAATGTTAATTCATAAAGTAGAATTTGCTGATTAAAAATCAACAGAATTTAAAATTAGAAAATATGAGTATAGATAAATCCACAAAAGCCGCTCGCGGTACGGTACAGTGTGAAAACACCAATATTAATTTATTGAAAGCCAATGATTTTGTTGCAGATATTATCAAAAAAGAAATGGCAAAAACCAAGACGCTTTTGATAAATATTACTTCTTCCGCAGGAAGTGGTAAAACAACATTAATGCAAGAAACTGCTCGACGATTGAAAGATAAGTTGAAAATGGCGGTAATGGTAGGAGACCTAGAGACAGAGCGTGATGCAGAACGCATACGTGAAACAGGCATTCAAGCATTACAAATTGTTACTGGAGGAATTTGTCATTTGGAAGCACAGATGATTCATCAGGTATTGCCTGAGTATCAGCTAGAAGATATAGATTTATTATTCATAGAAAATGTAGGGAACCTTGTTTGTCCTGCATCTTTTGATTTAGGTGAGGATTTTCGAGTAACCCTTATGGCAACAACCGAAGGTGATGATAAACCAAAAAAATATCCAAGAATGTTTTTAACCAGTGATATGATGCTCGTTTCAAAATCAGACTTGTTGCCTTATGTTCCTTTTTCGGTAGAAGCCGTAACAAAAGATGCACACGAGGTAAATCACGAACTTGAAGTGATACAAATTTCGTCTACTAATGGTGAAGGAATGGATGCTTGGTGCGATTGGTTAGTAGAAAAAGTGAATGCTAAAAAAGAAGCATAATCATTGAGTGCAAAGACATTTAAAATACAAATAAAAGGACGTGTTCAAGGAGTAGGTTTTCGTCCTTTTGTATTTAAACTTGCACAACAATTGAATATTAATGGATGCGTGTCTAATGATGCAGAAGGTGTTATTGTTAAAATGACTACTTCAACAGAAAAGGCGATTATATTTTTGGAAACAGTATTAAAAAACCCTCCACCAGTTTCAATTATTAGTAATCATAAATTTGAAGAAGTATCAACTCAAACTTTTAAAGATTTTAGTATTGTCGCTTCAGCAACAAATCAAAAAATAAACATACCACTTACACCGGATTTTGCTATTTGTAATGAATGTAAAAAGGAAATAAAAGATGTTGAAAATAGACGTTACGGTTATCCTTTTACCACCTGTGTAAACTGCGGCCCTAGATATGCGATAACAACCCGATTTCCTTTTGAAAGAGTGCACACATCACTGAGTAATTTTGAAATGTGCACTACTTGCGAAACAGAATATAAAGATCCAAGCAATCGGAGGTTTCATTCGCAAACTAATGGCTGTAATGATTGTGGTATTCGATTAGAGTTAGTTGAAGCTGATGATAGTAAGGTTACTATTGATAAACAAAAGATTCTACAAAAAACTGCTGAGCTTATTGCTGAAGGAAGAATTATTGCGATAAAAAATACAAATGGATATGTGTTGTGTTGTGACGCCACTAATCCCGAAGTTATAGAACAACTAAGACAAAAAAAGAAACGACCAAATAAAGCATTTGCAGTTTTATACGATACTATTGAAAGTGTTCAAAAGGATTTTCAATTAACAGGACAGGAAGAAGAGTTGCTAACAAGTACGGTTGCTCCAATCGTCATTCTAGAAAACACAAAGGAAACACGTATTGCAACAAAAATAATTGCACCAAGTTTAAATCAAACAGGTGTTTTATTGCCTTCATCTTCTCTTTTGGAATTATTGATGGATGTTGTAAAGAGTCCAATAGTATGCACCAGTGGGAATATACATGGCTCTCCAATAATTTCAGAAAATGAAGTTGCTCAAAGTGAATTAAGAGAAATAGCTGACTATTTTGTACATCATAACTTACCCATTCAATTTCCACAAGATGATTCGGTCGTAAAAATTGTTGAAGGAAAAGAAATTATTTTAAGACGTTCGCGTGGTTATGCTCCAAATTATTTAACTGATTATATCCAAAATACTTCAGGTATTCTGGCAATGGGAGCACATTTAAAAAGCACTTTTTCTTTAGTTCCTAATGCTCATATATATGTGAGTCAATATTTCGGGAATTTAAATAGTTATGATGTTTCTGAACGGTATGAGAAAACTATAAATCAGCAGCTGAATGTATTTAATTGTATGCCAAAAACGGTGTTAATTGATGCACATCCAACGTATCAAAGTAGTATCATTGGTAACAAATTAGCAAGAAAATGGAATGCTGAATTGGTAGAGATTCAGCATCATAAGGCACACTTTGCTAGTGTGCTAGGCGAGTATGAGTTATTTGATTCTGAAGAAAGAGTACTCGGTGTGGTTTGGGATGGTACGGGTTATGGAGATGACAATGCTATTTGGGGTGGAGAGTTTTTTACCTATGAAAATCATAAAATAGAGCGTGTTAGCCATTTTGAATACTACGATTGGTTGGCTAATGATAAAATGGCACAAGAACCTCGGATTGCTTTATTGAGCCTCCTTGAAGAAAAAAATAGGTGTTATATTAAGGATAAGTTTTCTGAAATAGAATTCGATCTATATACTAAATTGCTTCGAACCAATAGTTTGAAAACATCTTCAGTTGGTAGATTGTTTGATGCGGTAACTTCAGCATTAGATATTAAAGATATCAATACGTTTGAAGCAGAAGCTCCAATGTTACTCGAAAATAGTGCTATGACTTATTCAAAGAGTTATTATATAGATTTTTTGTACAATGTTGATTATGATATTGTTCCTTCTAAACTAATAATAGAAGCGCTTGTTAAGGCTTATGGCAAAGGGTTTTGCAAAGAAAGGTTAGCATATAGTTTTATATATACTTTGGCTAAAAGTGTTATAAAACTCTCCCAAAAATATAATGCAACTGTTGTTGCTTGTAGTGGTGGTGTTTTTCAGAATTCATTACTGATTTCAATATTGGAAAAAATGACATCTATTGAAAATATTGATTTAAAAATAAATCGTAAATTGTCTGCGAATGATGAGAATATATCATTTGGACAATTGATGTATTATCAACATATTAAAAATTAAAAGAGCGAATTATGTGTTTAGCAATCCCAGGAAAAATAAAAAGTATTGAATTGCAATATGGTGGAGCGGTAAGAATGGCTACAGTGTCTTTTGGTGGCATTACAAAAGAAGCCAGTTTAGAGATGTTACCAGATGCAGGTATAGATGATTATGTCTTGGTTCATGTAGGTGTTGCCATCAGTAAAGTTGATGAAGAAGAAGCTCAGAAAACGTTTAAATATCTTGAAGAATTAGGAGAGATTGGGGAGTTAACAGATGTAGACGAATATTTACCTAAAAAGAACTAGTCATGAAGTATATGTCTGAATATCGCGATCCAGAAGTTGCGAAAGCGTATCTTGAAGAAATAAAAAAAACAGTAACACAACCTTGGTCCATAATGGAGGTTTGTGGCGGACAAACGCATAGTCTTGTTAAAAATGGTATCATCGATATGCTACCAAAAGAAGTGACAATGATTCACGGTCCTGGATGTCCAGTATGTGTAACACCTTTAAATATTATAGATAAAGCCATTCATTTAGCACTAGAAGAAAATGTGATTCTATGTTCCTTTGGGGATATGTTACGTGTACCTGGTTCTAAAAAGAATTTACTCGAGGCAAAAGCCGAGGGCGCGGATATTCGTATTCTATATTCTCCGCTTGAAGCAGTGAGAATAGCAGAGGATAATCCTGATAAAGAAATCGTTTTTTTTGCGGTAGGTTTTGAAACAACTGCTCCAGCAAATGCACTTTCAGTTATTCATGCGCATCGTAAAGAACTTAAGAACTATTCTATTCTAGCGTCTCATGTTTTAGTGCCTCCGGCAATTAAAGCCGTTATTGATGATGAAGAAAGTAAGATAGATGGTTTTTTAGCAGCAGGACATGTATGTACTATTATGGGGAATGCCGAATACCACCCTCTTTCCGCTACTTATAAAGTCCCAATTGTAGTGACTGGTTTTGAACCGTTAGATGTTTTACAAGGTATTTTAATGGTGTTGAAGCAACTTGAAGGGAGTAAGGCACAAGTAGAAAATCAATATTCAAGAATTGTTAAAGAGGAAGGGAATCCTGAAGCACAAAAAATGATTCATAAAGTGTTTGAAATTAAAAACCAAATATGGCGTGGTATAGGTGAAATCCCTGAGAGTGGATATCAAGTCAGACCAGAATATGCAGATTTTGATGCTAATAGGAAATTCAAAATTGAAATTCCTGAAGCACCAGAAAACCCAGATTGTATTTCAGGTCAAATAATGAAAGGATTAAAGAAACCTTTTGAATGTTCTCAGTTTGGTAAAAAATGTAAGCCTACAAATCCTTTGGGTGCACCAATGGTGAGTAGTGAAGGAGCTTGTGCTGCATACTATCACTTTTCTGGGCTTGTAGAGGCCTAGTGTTAAAATCGAAATTATTTAATGTCAGATAAAAAAATACGAATGCAACTGCAATGTCCTATGCCTAAATTGGACTTTGATGTTATAAACTTGGGTCACGGTAGTGGAGGGGTACTTACGAACAAATTATTAGATAGTGGTGTTTTTGATTTACTAAGTAATCCTATTCTTGATGAACGGCACGATGGTGCTATCTTCGAATTAGAGGGAAAAATGGCATTTTCAACCGATAGTTTTTTAGTGTCGCCTATTTTCTTTCCTGGTGGAAATATTGGAGAATTAGCTGTAAATGGAACTGTTAATGACCTCGCGATGTGCGGGGCTATCCCTAAGTATTTATCTCTTAGTTTTATCATAGAAGAAGGATTAAAAGTTACGGAGTTTTGGAAAATATTGGTCGCTATAAAAGGTGCTTGTGAAGAAGCAGGAGTTCAAGTAGTAACGGGTGATACTAAAGTGGTTGAAAAGGGAAAAGGAGATAAAATATTCATTAATACTTCGGGTATTGGAAGCATTCATTCGAAGGCTAAAATCTCATCAAAAAACATAAAAGTAGGAGATAAAATTATTGTGAGTGGTAATATTGCATCTCATGGTATGGCGATTATGTCGGTTAGAGAAGGGCTTGAATTTGACTCTGAAATTTTAAGTGATACGATACATCTTAACCATACTATTAAATCATTACTCGATACTTTTGGCGAACACATTCATTTACTTACTGATCCAACCCGAGGTGGAATAGCAACTGTACTGAAAGAAACTGCCCAATCTATTAATTTAGGATTCGATATTACTCAAAGAGATTTGCCAATTGATAATCAAGTATCTAGTGCATGCGAATTGTTAGGTTTAGACCCTATTTATGTAGCAAATGAAGGACTTTTCATTGCTTTTGTAGATGAGTCGATTGCTGTTGATTTTTTAGAAATGCTTCAAAAAGATGAAAATGGGAAGCACGCTAAAATAATTGGTTCCGCTACTGAAGAACATCCGAGACAGGTTATCATGGAAAGTGCGATTGGAGGTAAACGTGTGGTAAGCATGTTACCAGGAGAACAATTACCTAGAATCTGCTAACTCATGGATTATAAAACATTAGGAGATCAAGTGACAAATGGAAGGTTGTTTAGAGGTTCTGAACAAAGGTCTTTCTTAGCACCTAGAGGTGTTTTTGTTGCAAAAAACAAACTCTTTGTATCAGATACGGGACAAAATAGAGTATTCATTTGGAATACAATTCCTACAACAGAATTTAAAGAACCCGATGTTATTTTAGGTCAAATAGAGGTAGTGGATAGTGGACGAAATTCTGGAGGTGAAGTGACAGCAACTTCATTACAATATCCTTCTGGTCTTTGGAGTGATGGAGAACAATTAATAGTTGCAGATGCCTGGAATCATAGAGTGCTTATATGGCATGCTATTCCTACTTCAAATGCGCAACCAGCAGATGTAGTTCTTGGGCAGCCAGATTTCGACTCTAATTTGCCTAATGTAAAGGGTATAGGAAACGATCCCACTGCGCATACGCTCAATTGGCCGTATGGATTGTTTTCAGATGGTAAAAGCCTTTGGATTGCCGATACTGGCAATCGACGCATCCTATTTTATAATGATATTCCCTCTGAAAATTATACAGCTGCTGACAAAGTAATCGGAAAGCCAACCTTTACAACTCGAGATTATAATAATGATGAACCGATATGGCCATATTCAGTTAAAATAAATGACAAAGGTCAAATGGCCGTTGCTGATACCCAATTCTATCGTGTGTTAGTATGGAATAATAAAGATGATGCATTTTCAAAACCTGCTGATGTTATTATTGGTCAAGATAATTTTGATGCTTGTGGTCAAAATCAATTTAGTTTAGCACCAGAAGCGAATACTTTAAATTGGACCTACGATGCTTGCTTTTATAGAGATGGTATTTTAGTAAACGATACAGGAAATAGTAGAATTTTAAAATTTGATGAAATTCCTAATACCAATAATCCTTTTGCGAAAGCAGTAATAGGCAGAGAAGATTTTAAAACGAGCAGCGATTTTAATGGGAATATGCACGGTACTAAAAGTGCTATTTATTGGCCATTTTCAATTACCACTGCCGGTGATACATTGTTCATAGCGGACACCGGAAATCACAGACTTGTAATCTGTGAACTAAAAGGTTAGATACAACCAATAGAAGCCAATAACTATTGCAAATAGCCCTCCAGCAAAACGAATTCCTTTAAAAAAATTATCATTGTGTTGATGCTTTGAATGCGATGTTAACTTCCCTAAAATCAATGCATATACAGACATTGCTAAAACAGTACCTATTGCAAAGCCGATAATGTATTGTAATCCTTCTAAATTATTTTCAAAACCTAATACGGGTAACAACAACAGGAAATGCGCAACGCCCGCTAATCCATGTAAAAAGCCAATTCCAAAAGAGGAAAGAACATTTTGTTTTACAATTTTATCGTGCACATGTTTATGACCCTCATTATGACTATGCTCATGCGCATGTATATGAACATAGTTTTCGCCTTCATTATGAACATGAGGATGTTGATGTTTTTTTTGCTCATTAAAAATACGATAGAATGCCCAAAACCCAACTCCAATCAAGACAATAGCTACTAACTGCTCACTATATTTTGAAATACTCTCGACTGGAATATATTCCTTGAATAATAAGAACAAAACACCAATTAAAAGCATTCCTACTAAGTGTCCTAAACCCCAAAACAAACCTATTTTCCATGCTTTTCGTTTAGTTTCAATGACTAAAGGGGTAACTGCTGCCAGGTGATCGGGTCCAGAAATAACATGAAGCATTGACGCAAGTGTTCCGGCAAGTAGAGGAATGGTTAATGTCATTTAAAAAGTCTTATAAAGATGACAATTTACTAAAAAAATATTATTCTTGATATTATGAGGAATAAATTTAATTTGACTATTTCTTGTTACTTTTATAAATGGATATGTAATATTTCTAATTTGTTTTAAAGAAATTAAAAAAAGTAGGTGACAGGCTGTATATGTCATAAAACGGCACATAGTCCTATTGTTCAAGCTCTATACCAAAACCTTCTAAAGTCTCATAAAAGGAACGTTTTATGAGACATCAGAAGCTGTTATATAGCTGTTACAGCTTTGTTTAATAGAATTTACTTCTAAAACATATCAAACAATAGAATTTTAAATGGCTTAACGAAAAATAGTAAAATGTTGTACCTATGTTGTACCCAGCACATAAAAAAAGGCCTCACATTTCTGTGAAGCCTTGAATTTACTAGTAGCGGGAACTGGACTCGAACCAGTGACCTTCGGGTTATGAGCCCGACGAGCTACCTACTGCTCTATCCCGCGATATAATCTTAAAATGATTTTCTTAGCTTTTAACTTCTCGGTTCATAATGCCGACCAAATCATTTCGGATTGCAAATATACAATCCTTTTTAATTTCTACAAGCATAAAAATATAAAATATTATTGCTCGATGCTATCTGCTTGAAACATTGATAATTCAGTATTTATGAAATGAGTTATTACTTGTATTGGGTTACAACAAACCTCACAATCTTCAATATATGATTGTCTAGAAATAGAATGATCTAACAACATTGAGATTGTTTCCCAGCAATAAGGGCATGTAAAAAAGTGTTCTATCATAATTTAAAACTAAAAAAGCCATCATTAATGATGGCTCTTAAACTAACTAATTTCATAAAAACTTTATTTATTCTTTTTCTATATCCATTGTTGCTGTTGCATTTTGCAATTCTAAATGCATCAATGTAGGTGGATTTTTACCAGAAACACTAATATATTCTTGGTTTAAATTATTATCACTAACCATCATAGTATTTAGTTTTGTTAAATTCATAAACTCTTGTGGCAAATCTCCTGTAAATTGATTTGTTGATAATAACAACTCTTCTAAATCTTTTAATTGAGCTATTTCTGCTGGAATCTCTCCATCCATTTTATTATCCATAAGACTTAGCTTTTGTAATTTTGACAATGCATAAATCTCAATTGGGATCTGACCAGTTAAAAAATTACTTCCTAATAGAAGTTCTTTAAGGTTAGTTAAACCCATTAATGAACTAGGTATTTCTCCCGAAAATCTATTACTATATAATTTTAAAGACTCCAGTTTTTGCAATTCACTTAATTCTTCAGGAATGTTCCCTTCAAATCTATTCATAAATAAATCTAAAGTTGTTAATGCTTTTAAATTTTTTATTGAAGAGGGAAGCGTTCCTTTTAGTTTATTGAAACCTAAGTTTAACACTTTTAAGCCTGTTAAGCTACCTATTTCTTGAGGTAACTCGCCATTAAGATTATTAAATTGAAGATTAATTTCAACTACTCTATCGTTTTCTAATTTTATGCCATACCATTTATCAACAGATGCGTTTAAATCCCAAGAGGAATTCCATTCTGCACCGCTAGTGGCATTATATAAAGCTATCAAAGCATCTTTATCAGTAGAAGAATCGTTAGCAAACGAATACGCTGAAACTAAGAAACAAATGGCTATTAATTTTAAAGTCTTCATGTTTTTAATCAAATTTGGGATTAATTCTTATACGAATATAGACCTAAACTAGATTAAAAACTATTTTTATCGACGAAATACATAAAATTTTAACATATTTTAATCGACAAACTGCTCAATTTCCAGCTGAACAACCTCCCATTTACTCATTAAATCCTGTAAATCAGTTTTCATTTTTTGATATTCATCAAAGAAATTAGGTTTGGATGATGCTTCTTCATAATTAATTTCAAGTTCTAAATCAATCTTTTTAATATTACGTTCAAGCTGATTAATTTTAGACTCCACATTACTCAACTTGTTATTTAAAGATTTTATTTTTTTCTGATCTTCGTATGATTGTTGCTTCTTAGCCTTTGGTGCTTCCTTAACTACAGTACGTTTTTCTACCTCACGTAAGTTTTCAACTTTTCGTTGGTCTAAATAATAATCTATATCGCCTAAATATTCTTTGAGCTTATGATCTTTAAATTCATAAACAAGATTGGTTAACCCTTGTAGAAAATCCCGATCATGCGATACTAAAATCAACGTGCCTTCAAATCGTTTTAAAGCTTCCTTCAAAACATTTTTAGATTTAATATCCAAATGATTAGTGGGCTCATCCATAATAAGCACATTAAATGGTTGCAACATTAGTTTAGCTAATGCCAAACGGTTGCGTTCTCCTCCAGAAAGTACACGCACATATTTTTCAGCTTCGTCTCCTCTAAACAAAAACGATCCCAATATATCTCGAACTTTACTTCTGTTAGTTTCGTTGGCCGCATCAATCATGGTATCTAAGACTGTTTTATTACCATCCAGATATTCAGCTTGATTTTGAGCAAAATAACCAATCTGCACATTATGCCCTAGTTTTAAATCCCCATCGTACTTAATATCACCAACTATTATTTTGGCTAGTGTAGATTTACCTTGACCGTTTTGTCCAACAAAAGCCGTTTTACTATTTCGTTCAATAAATAAATCAATATGTTTTAAAACTTGATTATCACCGTAATTTTTAGAGATGTTTTCAGCCTCAACAACAACTTTACCAGGTGTTATTGAAACTGGAAAATTAAGCGTCATCATACTATTATCATCTTCATCAACCTCAATTCTATCAATTTTATCCAACTTTTTAATAAGCGATTGTGCCATGGTTGCCTTTGAAGCTTTAGCACGAAACTTCTCGATTAACTTTTCAGTCTGCTCTATTTGTTTTTGTTGATTTTTTTGAGACGCTAATTGTTGTGTTCTCAACTCGTCACGCAACACTAAATATTTAGAATAAGGCTTTGGATAATCATAAATACGACCTAAAGAAATTTCTATAGTCCTATTCGTAACATTATCTAAAAACATCTTATCATGCGATACAATAACTACGGCTCCAGCATAATGTCGCAAAAAACCTTCTAACCAGATGATAGATTCTATATCTAAATGGTTTGTAGGCTCATCCAAAAGTAAAATGTCATTATTTTGAAGTAGCAGTTTTGCTAACTCAATACGCATACGCCATCCACCAGAAAATGTATCGGTAAGTTTTTCAAAATCTTGTCTCTGAAAACCTAAGCCTTGGAGAATCTTCTCAGTATCACCTTGATAGTTATAACCACCTTGGATTTCATATTGATGCTGTAGTTCGTTAACATCAATCATTAATTGATGATAACCATCACTTTCATAATCAGTACGTTCCGCCAGCTGGTTATTTACAGTTTCCATTTTAGCCTCTAAGGCTTTAATTTCAGTGAAGGCTTCGTAAGATTCTTCTAAAACAGTTCTACCAAAAATAAAATCAATATCCTGTTTTAAGAAACCAATTTTTAGCTCTTTATCAGCCGCAATTTGACCTGTATCAGGCTCCATTTCTTTTGATAGAATTTTAAGCATTGTAGATTTTCCAGCTCCATTTTTACCAATAAGCCCTATCCTATCACCATTACCTAATTTGAAAGTAAGGTCTTCAAACAAGTATTCCCCTTGAAATGAAATCGATAAATTATGAATGTTCATCATAGAAATGTAACTTTTATTACAGAGCAAAATTATTTAAATGGTATTTTTGCTCTAGAATCCCGCATTCGCGAGAAAGACAAAATAAATAGAAATCTCGGTTTTTAACCAAGAGTACCTATTTTTATTTCGCATGCAAAAGTACATTAAATTATACCGATTATGAATTCAATATAGTTGAATAAATTGCAACTATTTTCATGCTATATCGGCATAATGCTTGAAACAGGAATTAAATCATATTTATAATTCGCCTTATATGTTTAAAAAAGGAACAAAATTATATAGTATTTTCACTGGTACATGTCCAAAATGTCATGAAGAATCCATGTTTAAAAACAAGAATCCTTATGTACTTTCAGAGGCATTAAGCATGCACGAAAAATGTTCAAACTGTAGCAACAAATACAAAATAGAACCCTCTTTTTTTTATGGCGCTATGTACGTAAGTTATGGTGTAGGCATTGCTTTTGCTGTAGCTGCTTTTGTAATAAGTCACTTTGTTTTTAATGCAAGTATTAATTACATTTTCATATCTATTGTGTCAACTTTAATTGTTTTTATGCCAGTAATAATGAGGTTTTCCAGAAATATTTGGATTAACATTTTTATGAATTACGATAAATCTTTGGCGAAGAAATAATTTTTTTGGGGGGGGGGTTACCACACCCTTCGTCTGCGCTCAGGACAGGCGGTCACGCTTTTCGTTGCAAGTTCTAACGCACATCTAGTTTAACTTTTAATTTAAGATTTAAAGCGATTGATATCAATTTCCTTTTCTAATGGTTCTTTGTTTTCAATAAAGTTATAAAGTTGTTTAGCAACATAAGGTCCAATCATAACACCTCGAGTACCAAGCCCGTTTAATACAAATAAGTTTTTGTGTTCTTGATGCTTACCAACCAATGGCCTTCTATCTTTAACCGTTGGTCTAATACCCGCTACCTGATCAACCACGTCAAAAGAACATTTTATAAGTTTTTTAAGTTTCCCTAAAAGCGTTTCTTTTGCTTTCTTAGTAGTGTCATGACTTAAGTCTTTCCATTCATAAGTCGCACCAACATTATATAAATTATCACCTAACGGAATCAAAAAAACGCCCGCTTTTAAAACATAATCAATTTTTAAATCTGGAGCGTGAATAGTCAGTAATTCTCCTTTTGCTGGATTTAAAGGCAAATTATTAAAATATGGATTTTGCCTAATACCAGAACCCTCAGCAAACACTATATACTTTGCATTTATATTTTGGTAATTAACAGTTTCGTTTTGTGTTTGTAAATCATTATAATTAAACGGCGTTTCAAACAGCAACTTATCTTTTAATAAATCCGTTTTATAAGCTTCAATCATGGTTTTCACATCAACTCTACCAGTTTCTAAAACCTCACCAAAACCAAAAGGGGCATCAATAGCATTATTATTATTCTTAATAATTTTTGGAGAAAGATATCTTGAAAGTAACGGCTTATCTGAAGCTGTAAACCAATCGTTTTGTTCTTCAGGTGAAGCAAATTTTCTATAAACGGGAATTTTATAATCTAATTTTACATTTAGCCGGTGTTCAATATTGGCATAAAGAGGTAAAGCAATATTTAACTGCTCAGTGCTTTTCCAAACCGATGTAAAACGTTTTAACACCACGGGGTTATACAAACCTCCAGCAACCGTTGAAGATTGCTGTGAAGCATCATCAAACACCACAACCGTTTTGCCATTTGCTCTTAACTGCTCGCAAAAAGAAATTCCAGCAATTCCAATACCAACTATAATATAATCTACATCCATATTTGGTTACGAAGATAAGTAGATTGTGCTTTCTTTATACACATCAAGTTCAAAAAAAGAGAACCCTTCCGTCCTACGGACACCTTCCCTTAAAAAAGGGAAGGAATTATTCTCGACAATAAATAAAGTTTCAAAAACACCCCTATTAAACTACGCTCTGTTTCTTCGATAAAAAAACACCCCTAAAGTCCCCTCAAGGGGACAAAAAAAACGCTCACTTTTTAGGTGAGCGCTTAAATTTTATAGATTATTATGGCTTAATAAGTCCACATGTCTAGTTCAAAATCTCTAATTTTATCTTTAATCCTTTCAGATTCGAGTAATTGCATCAGTGCATTTTGCGATACATATTCTGATATGGCTCTATCGCCTTGTACATTTTCTTCTCTGAAAATATATCCTTGAAAACGTCTTGCATTCAACACATGATCGAAAGAAAATGGCATAGAACTGTTTTGATTATTAAAAGACTTTGCCTCGTGTAACACTTCTCTAGCATCTGGGAAGAATACCCAAAATAGAGGTACTAAATCTGGCTCATCATCATCAATAAAATTAACATCTGGCGCTACAGGAGCAATACCCAAAAGTCTATATTTCATTTCAGCTTGACGCTTATCAAAATACCAAAGTCCTTTAATATGGTACTCTTTAATATCAGCAGCAGTAATATCTCTTCGATTAATATACTCTGCAGATAATTCTTCACCAGCATTTAATTGCTCAATACCATATTCTGTAGTATCAACCATTTTTAATGCAGATTCAATATCTTTTAAGGTTCTTTTTGTTGTAAAATAAGAATCATCATAGATGTGTTTTATTTTTCCGTTTTTAATGTTTTTCATAAGTACATCGTACAACGATCTTCTATCACTACCAATATTATTAGTATCTATTGGATAGTAAAGTGGAAAATTTGCACGTTCATCAAGCACAACTTTTTCCCAAGTCATTTTAGAAAACAGGATATCTCTATCATCAACATAACCATACTCCAAAGGCTTGTCATTGTCAACTGCTTTTTGAGCTTCAGTTCTCACACCTATTTCATCAGGACTTTTAGCATTAAGTATATTAGCTTGCGCAAACATACTTGACGTAGTAAAAACAATAGCAACGGTTAATAAAAAACGTTTTAAGTTCATGTGTTATATATTTATTTATTTTCAACAGTCACATGTAACATCCTTTTAATAATTTTCTAAGGAATTAACCTTAGTTATGGATGTTTCATCTTAATTTTTATTTTACATTTTAATTATTAGAGATAATCTTATCTAAGATTATCTCTAATAGTTTTTTCTAATTTGTAAGCTCAACAAAAACAGGCGATACTTTTTTAAGTATTACACTTACACCACCAGCTTTTGCTTCTATGTCAAATATTTGAACTCCAGATCCTCTTTTTGCTTTACGCAATGCACCTTTTGCTCTACTATCTAACTTGTTTCCATTAACATTTATTGTAGGTTGCCCAGGAACTTTAAATTTAAATCCTGTTACACGTAATGGTAATTCAAAATCAAAATCATCAAACTTAGCACCAATGGTAGAAATTTCAAGACTGTTACGTTGCATTTTTAATGCACCATCTTCACCTCTTAATGTTCCTGTTGGTTTTGGTAAATCTTTAATTCTAAATTTAGCATTATCAGACACCTTTTTTCCATCAGGTAAAGTTGCAGTAACATTTATAGTCACTTCTCTACCTTGAACTCGTGTAGCATCCATTACATAACTACTACCAGAACCTCTTGAAAGACCTTGAGCACTAGCCGTAACTTTATTATCTGGAACACCAGCAAAAGAAATGGTCATTGGGTTTTTAACACCTCTATATACCACATTCATTTTATCTGCAGAAATGGTAGCAGAATTTGGTCTAGCAACTGTAGCAAATGATGATTTTACAGGTACTTCAACAGGCATACCATCTTGCATAAAAATTAATTTACCCTCAATTTTATGTTCACCAACACCACCAGCTCCAATTTTCAACTTTACTTTACCATCTTCAATAGAATATTGCTTTTCAGACAGTTTTCTACCATCTAAAGTTAATTCAACACTACTAGGTTTTGTTGATGCATCTTTACGACCTAAGACGATTTGTCCATCAAATTGCTCACCGTTAAAATAAGCTGATTTAGTGGTTTCCATTAAGGTTGTATAGTTATTCATAGATACTTCTCCAGCAAGTGTTCCTTGTAACATGGTTGATAAAATCTCTGACTCGGTGGTTTTAATATCTGCTTGTATTTGGGTCATTTTAGTTAACGATGCCACTAAAGGAAAACCTTTATAGTTATGGTCTAACCAACCAACTGTTCCTGCGCCTCTTTTAACAGGGTTTGTACTGAATTTGTCATTAACATCTTTAATAACAGCTTCCATACCTTTTTCGCCTGCCAAGATTTTAGCTACACCTTCTCTAAATCCGTTTATTTGATTCATGAATTCATTGCCATCATCTTTTAACTTGTCGCCTTTAAAGAAATTTTTGTCAAGGTAATCGCCTTTATCCATAATTTCATAATCGGTAGCATCATCAAGTTTAGCCGTCATTTTTCCTTTTAAATCTTCTAAATAAGCATCAAAATCATGCGCTAATTTATCAATTTCATCTGCTTTAGCTTTTAAGGGCCTATATTTTTCTGGTTGATCTTCTGCTTTCACTTCTAAACTAGCAACAAAACTGTCATTTCTTGCTTCAGTTGCTTCATTAGATTCGGTAAGCTTTTCGTTCATTAATCCGAAGGCTGAAAGCACTTCTTTTGACATATTTAAAGCTAGCATCGCTATAAATATTAAATACATCAGATTAATCATTTTCTGTCTTGGTGATAAATTTGCTGCTGCCATGTATAATTAGGTTTTTGGTTAATATTAAATTTGGGATTAACCCCTAATTATTTATTCATTGCAGATAACATGCCACCATATACACCATTTAATGATGATAAGTTAGACGCTAAAGATTGCATTTGCTCTTTTAATTTCGCAGCATCTTCAATAGACTCCTCGTTGATAGTTGCTTGTTTATTAACGCTTTCTAATTGTACTTTATATAAGCTGTTTAATGATTCCATTTGAGCTGCAGCTAATGATAATTCCTCACCATATTTCTTAGTAGCTTCAATTGAATCAACAGTAGAAGACATGTTTTTTGCAGCACCTTCAAAGTTTTTGATGCTATCTCCTAAGCTTGCGATTAATTCGCCATCAATTCTTGCGTCTTTTAATAAATCATCTAGTTTTTTAGATAATAATCCTTCTGCACTTTCTTTACCTCCTTTTCCATCTGATTGAGAACCAGCTAATTCAGGGTAAACTAAAGCCCAATCTAAATCATCATCAACAGGTTCAAATGCTGATAATGCGAATATAATTGCTTCGGTTACAAGACCTATAGTTAACATGACGTTACCTGTTAAAGGTCCAATTTCGAAATGAATAATTTTGAATAGTGCACCAACAATTACAATTGCTGCTCCTAATCCGTAGGCCATATTCATGAATTTTTTACTTGCTTTTGACTTTGCCATAATTTTCGGTTTTTAATTTTAAGTAGGTTTTTTTACTTAAGTAGGTTAATTTAATAGTATTAATTATTATTGATTTGGATTAAAATTTATTTACCGTTACTTGTTACTTGTGTCCCCATATAATCTTGAACGGTTCTGAATCCTATATAACTTCTTGCAGAATCTGCATATTCATAATCTCTAGAACTAACTTGCAAAAAGTAAGCAACATCTTTCCATGAACCGCCTCTTACAATTTTACGTTTATTATTAGAATCGTTTACACTTGGGTTTATACTTGATGTGTATTCATAAGATGAAGGATCGTAGGATGCATTCACCCATTCTGAAACATTTCCAGCCATGTTATATAAGTTATAATCATTTGGATCATAAGATTTAGCTTCCACAGTATATAAAGCTTGATCTGCAGCATAATCTCCCCTTACAGGTTTAAAGTTTGCCATAAAACAACCTCTATCACTCTTGGTATAAGGGCCGCCCCAAGGATATGTTGCAGCTTGAAGTCCTCCTCTAGCAGCATACTCCCATTCAGCTTCAGATGGTAACCTGAACGTATTTACCATAGCAGATCCTTTTTTAGATTTTTGATATGTGTTTTTCCATAGTGTTCTCCACTCACAGAATGCTTTTGCTTGTTTCCAAGTAACACCTACAACAGGATAATCACTATAAGCGTCATGCCATAAATAATCATTATGCATTGGTTCATTATATGAATATGCAAAATCTCTAATCCAAACTGTAGTATCTGGATAAACCTCTATTTCTTCTTTTATAATAACATCTTTACGTTTTACACCTCTATTTCTAGCAGCTTCTTGAATATCCATATGATTATACTGGAATTTAAACTTTGTAACATCCCAAGTACGTTGTCCATTATAAGATTCTTCTAAAGGCAAATACATGGTATCCATTACCTCAGCATAATACTCATCTAGATATTCAGACGTGTCATGTATTAAATCTATATCTTTATTTATTTTTCTTCCTTCGTACCCTGTTGGCCCTAAACCTGTATAATTATCATACATATACTTTTCATAAACCGACATATTTTCAGGATCTGCATCACTAAATGCATACTCTCCAATAGTTCCTTCATCTGCTTGGGTTAAACCTACCTCATCAGCTAAAATAGCTAACTTCATTCTTACAATAGAATCTCTTACCCAATGTACAAATTGACGATATTCACTATTGGTGATTTCTGTTGCATCCATATAAAAAGCTCTAACAGTAACTGTTTTTGAAGGTGCATCTTGCACACCTGCTAAATCGTCATCTGCCTTACCCATTATAAATGCTCCACCAGGTATAAGTTCCATACCATAAGGTTTTTCTGGGTGCCATTTCTTTCCTTGTACACCAACAAGTTCGCCCCTATCTTTAGAGCCGCAACTCGCTAGCATTGCGAATACTGTGGTTAGTAATATAAACTTCTTAATATCCATAGAAAACTTGGGGTTAATTATTTTAAGCATCATTTTTGAGAGCGTAAACATATTTATATATTTTGGAAAAAACAACTTTTTATCTAAAAAAATAACATTTCATCGTAGAAAAATAGCATTTCGACGATGAAATTGGTGGTTCGACCTGTCTTAGTCTCTTACACACTATTCTTCTGCAATGCTTTGTACCAGCGATCTGGCACCTTATTATTACAGGCATCTAAATAATCCTGATGCATGCATGGTAATAACGTATGTCTTTTCAATTTATTATTGACTTCTGCTAAAAAAGGAATTTCAATCCACCATCTTCCCGTTTTATTACTCTTATAAAATACTAACTCTGCAGATTCTACTAAGGTAATATACTTTTGGTAGTTTTTATCATCTGAAAAATCATCATCCTTAACTCTATAGTTCACGCCTTCAACAAAATACCACAATATTTGAGCAATAAGCATAGCCGTAAGCGCGTCATCCTTTGATGCTTTATATTCATAAATACCAAACGAAGATACCTTATTACTTATCCCAGCATAACGCGAAATGGAACATATTTCCTTGCCATCTAAACCATTAGGTGAATATTTTTGTTTCAAACTGACTTCAGACCCCTTCACCGAAGTTAAATCTATACTTACAATATTAGCATCTCTTAAAACAGGTTCAACAATGGTAACATCTTTTGAAACGGCTCCTAATCGATAGGACTCAAAATACAAATTATCCATCAAATCAATTTCTTCTTGCGAATTAAAATAGGTTTGATAGCCAATAGTAGCATAGTTAAATAGGTTGTATGGCTGATCTAAAATGATTTTACCAACAAAACTATTGTTTTTTATAGGCTTTGTGGAATCTCCTAAGTTAAACTGAGCATCTACATTTACAATATTCACCATAGGAATTAATGCATCGTAGGCTCTGTAATTAGCATAGGTAAGATCTTGTGAGCCACCTAAAATAACGGGTATGATGTTTTTCTTTACTAGAATAGTTATCGCTTCTTTTAAAGCAAAGTAGGTGTCTTCAACACTTTCACCTCTATTAATATCGCCTAAATCAGCTATTATAGTACTCCAACTTCCAGGAAAAAGCCCATAAAACGACTTTCTAATTTCATTCAGTTGAAATTCTTCGCCTATATAATTTACATTATTTCTGTTTTCTAAAACACCAAGAATAGCAACATTAACGCCTTCCAAATCTGGAATACCATGTTGTGCTGAATGAATTCTAAGTTTTCTTCCGAGCGCTTGAGCAGATAATAGCTCGTTATGTGCTAAAACTGAATCTGAAACTGGAGATAAAAAATTAAAGTTCATGTATTATTTACTATTATTTCTTTTTTGCTGGTGCTTTCTTTTTTGCAGTGGGTTTCTTTTTGGCAGCCTTCTTCTTAGGCGCATTGGCTTCAATAATTGCTTTTGCTTCGTCTAAAGTCATTTCAGAAACATCAACAGTTTTAGCAAGCTCAACTTTCACCTTACCTTTTAAAACGTTATGTCTTCCCCATCGTGCTTTTTCAACACGAATGCCTTCATCTTCCCAATTATGGATAACCTTATCTATTTCCTTTTGAATTTTAGTTTTAATCAGCTCAACAATATCTGCATCGGATAAGTTATCCCAATCGTATTTTTTGTTAACATTAATAAACATATTGTTCCATTTTATAAATGGTCCAAAACGCCCTTTACCCTTTTGTACGGGCAAATCCTGAAACACATATATAGGTGCATCAGCTTTTTGCTTTTCTTTAATTAAAACAATAGCATCATCCAATTCCACACTTAATGGGTCTGTTCCTTTTGGAAGTGATACAAAAGCATCACCAAATTTCACATATGGTCCAAAACGACCATTATTTACTAATATGTCTTCTCCTTCGTAATTACCTAAAGATTTAGGAAGCTGAAATAAATCCATAGCCTCTTCATAAGTAATGCTGCCTAATTGTTGGTCTGGACTTAAACTAGCAAACTGTGGCTTTTCTT
>Ga0316208_1001024_pt1 | contig 28650 bp, 23 predicted proteins | sample 3monopyrite_MG_FD_204944 | JGI IMG/M metagenome (GOLD analysis project Ga0316208, IMG submission 204944) | Microbial mat bacterial communities from mineral coupon in-situ incubated in ocean water Damariscotta River, Maine, United States -... | ecosystem: Environmental > Aquatic > Marine >... | reverse complement strand
ATGGGTTTTATTACTTATTTTTCTCTTTCCAATCGCAGGCCCAGTTGTTCGACACTGGAATAGTTCTATTTTTGTATTATTATCCCTTACAGCTTTGTATTTCTTCTTTACCAAAAAAGACCGAAAACCTCTCTATAAAGAAGAAAAAATTTATCTTTGGACATTCTTTCTTTTCTTTTGTGTGTTTCTTGTAAGTACAATTAGCAATGGTTACAACTGGGAGAAAATTCAAGCTGAAGGACTTGGTACAGAAATAAACTTTCTACTATTTATCCCTATTTATTTATCAATTAGAGAGAATAACTCTGCGAAGAAAGCACTTTTTTCAGGTATCTTAGTTGGTATTCCTACTATATTTTTGTTCTCACTTTATGAGTATATATATTACAACCCAATATTAACCGTAAAAGGATTAACAGGAGCATACTCACAACTTTTTCTTGGTCCAATTACAGCACTAACATTACTCATGTCATACACTACATACAAACTATGGCCAAGTTTTAATTTTCGATGGATAATTCCTATACTCATCTTGATGGGACTGTTTGTAGTCAGCTTTTCTTCTGCTCGCACTGGCTATATAACACTTTTATTTGGAAGTATTATATTACTTTTGTTGCAAAATAAGGGAATAAAATACGTGTTAGCAGGTAGCACCCTAATTTTATTAGCTGCAATTTCTGTTTATCAAATTGACTCCGTTAAAATCAGAACGAATATAGTATTCGATAGTCTCCTTGAATTACATAACGATGATAACTTAAAAGATCAAGCGATCTACAAACACCCTAGTGTGGGAAAACGACTTGAAGTGTGGTCTTCATATCAGCACATATTTAAAGAGAATGCTATCGTTGGCATCGGTAATGGTAACTACCCAAACTTCATTCAGAAATATATAAAAAAGGGGCTCGTTAGTTCCCATGTTGAAACTATGGGACATGCCCATAATACATTTTTTGAAGTGCTAATAACTAAAGGGGTCGCAGGTCTAGTATTATTGCTAATGATTTTTTACTACCCTGTATACATTGCGTGGAAACACAGGAAACATTATCGGTTACAATATATTACAACGTGTAATTTCGCATCAATAATTACATTAATGTCTATTGGAGAGTCTTTTTTAATTAACAAGAATAATGGCGTTTCTTATTTATTAGTTTTTTCTGCTGTTTTATTTTCGTCATTAATAAATAATAAAAAAATTGTTTTAAAACATTAATTTTTACTAAGCACCCAATTAGATAATTCATATAAGTTGAAATCTCAACCATATAAATATTTTCTAAATTTTTTCAAAATCCACCACGCATGACGAATAAGCCAAAGATAGCAAAAAAACACTACAAGAAATAAAATAAACATTATCCATTCTGGTACCTCATACACAAAGCCCAAAATTCCAAATGCGGCAAAAATTACAGAAAACAAAGTCAAAATATAAAGAGTCTGTCTGTCACTATAGCCTGCCCGTAAAAATATATGATGAAGGTGCTCTCGGTCCGCTAAAAATGGTGATTGGCCTTTAAGAATGCGACGAAATATAATCGCTACTGTATCAATCAGAGGAATAGCTAATATCCACAAGGCCGTTACTGGAGTCATTACTGCATTATCTCCCTGGCTTGCTTCAATCACCCCCCATACAACTCCAAACCCAAGAAACATACTTCCTGCATCCCCCATAAAAATCTTCTTAACTACTGAAAGGTTCTGCCATAAAAATGGGATTAAAACCCCAATATATATCATAGGTTTTAAAGAAATTTGACCCGATAGATGGAATAGATACAATAGTGACAAAAAACAAACTAAAGCCGTAACACCTGCAAGACCATCAACTCCATCAGTTAAATTCAAAGCATTCATCGTTCCTATTGCCGCGACAACTGTAAATGGAATTGACCATGCACCCAATTCAATTACCCCACTTCCGATTCCAAATATGTTTCCAAGTTTAGTTATAATTAACCCTGAAAAGGAGGTCATTACTATGACAGCTAAAAGTTGTAAGATAATACGAGAACGTACAGAGATTTCATGATAATCATCTAAAACCCCCACAACAATTATAATGGTACTGCCAATAAGGAACCCTCTAAAATGATTGAGATCAGGTATGTATATTAGAAGAGTTAATACGAAAGCAATAAACATTGCAATTCCACCAACGAGGGGGATTTCCCCACTATGATTTTTTCTCTCATTTGGCAGATCAATTAATTTTATTTTGATAGCAAGCGGATATAATATCCAAATTGCTATAAAACAAGAAACTGATGAGATAAGTAATATTTTTTCAGAAAACATATATTTCAATACACCAATTTTTACTAATACCAATTTGCACAGACTAATAAATTAATTTCTTCTACCAAGAAGCCCATCTTAAATAATGACTGAATTATGTCAATCTGTTAAAGTCATATTTAAAAGATATTCTTCAAACTTATTAATTTGAGAATCTCGATCAAAGTTTAATTTCCCATAATTAAACCCATTTTTACCAAGTTTTTCTAAATCATTTTTATCAATTTTCGACATATTTAATACTGCATCTGCCAAAGCTTCTGAGTCACCCGATGAGCATACTATACCTGCAGAAGCTTCATTAATAATATTGCCACCCTCTCCATCCAGCATACCTATTACGGGCACACTAGCAGCAAAATACGACTGAACTTTACCGGGTAAGGTCATAGAAAATATTGGTTCTGGTTTTAAGGATACTAACAAAGCATCTGCATGCATATAAAATGAAGGCATTCTTTCAACGGGATAACTACCAAGTAGAATAAATTTATTTTTTAAATCACGCCTAATAATTTCTTTTTTAACCCAGTCGAACATATTTCCTTGTCCTACTATCAACCAACGTATATTTTCATAGTTAATCAATTTTTCTGCAGCATCAAGAATTGTAGGAAAATCTTGTGATTCACCAATATTACCTGCAAACATAACATTAAACACACCAGCTGCATCTTGAATTTCTGGTGCGGCAGCCTCAATGGTATTATGGAAAAGAGATTCAGCCCAGTTTGGAAAATAATGTACGCATGATTGCCTCTTTTCTGAAACATACTTTGTCCTTATTAAAGTAACTAAGCTTTGTGACTGAACAAGAATTAAATCACATCGTTTATATAGTGCTTTTATACATTTCCCTAATAAATTTAAAAGATGTTTAGATTTAACCACACCTACTGCTTCTAGTGTTTCAGGCCATTGATCTAACACCCAAATTGCCAAGGGCGCTTTCTTTAGCCAACGCATTATTACTGCAGGAAAACCAACAGTTGCGGGAGATGTTTGAAAAACAAAGATTGAATCAAATTTTTTATTACGCAAATAATACGCACCTAAAATTGTAGCATTTATTGCATAACTAAAATAATTCAGTATACGCATCACACCATTATTACCCTGAGGTATAATTGGAACACGCAAAACTGTAACGCCTTCATAAGATGAAAATTTTAAAGGATTATTTTTGTACTCAGGGAAAATACAACCACTCGGATAATTAGGTTTTCCTGTCAACACTACAACCTCATGCCCGCGATTGTTTAGCTCTAACACTAAATCATTAACACGAAAATTTTCAGGCCAAAAGTACTGAGAAACAATTAAAATTTTCATTTAAATACTACTTAAATAGAACAGTATATCTGATTAATAAGTCAAATCTAGTTTATTTTCCAAACGTTTCGATTTACATAATCAGTATAACTATGAATTATTCTCACTACCTTATCTGAAACATTTGGCATACTATAATCATTAACTTGTTGTAATAGCCTCTCATCTCCTCTGGATTGTTCTGTCAAAATATTTAAGGCCTGCATTACACGCTCAACACTTAAGCCTACCATCATCACAGCCCCCTCTTCCATACCTTCTGGCCGTTCATGAGCTTCTCGAATATTTAAAGCAGGAAAATTAAGAATTGATGACTCTTCGTTAATCGTACCGCTATCTGATAATGTTGCTAAAGATTCAACCTGTAATTTTACATACTCTTTAAAACCAAGAGGTTTAAGCAACTTAATTAACGGATCAAATTTCACTCCCATTTCATCAATTCGTTTTTGCGTTCGAGGGTGTGTTGTAACAATAACCGGAAGTTTATATTTAGTTGCTATCGTATTTAAAATATCAACAATTTTTTTAAAATTACAAATTGAATCTATATTCTCTTCGCGGTGAGCGCTAACAACAAAAAAAGATTTTTCTTTCAACCCTAAACATTCTAAAACATTCGACGAATCAATTTCACTACGGTAATAAGTTAATACTTCAAACATTGGGCTGCCAGTTTTTATAATTGTATCTGGGGATAACCCTTCTCTCAATAGATACTCCCGAGCAATCGAGCTATATGTAAGGTTTATATCAGCAGTATGATCAATGATGCGACGGTTAATTTCTTCAGGTACTCTTTGATCAAAACAACGGTTCCCTGCTTCCATATGAAACACTGGTATTTTTCTTCTTTTCGCTGATATAACTGCCATACAACTATTTGTGTCTCCCAGTACTAACAGTGCATCAGGTTTAATTTCCTCTAATAATTTATCCATAGCAATAATAACGTTGCCAATAGTTTCTGCACCAGTTTCACCTGCCGAATTCAAAAAATAGTCAGGTTTGCTTAAGTCAAGATCATTAAAAAATATTTCGTTTAATTCGTAATCGTAATTTTGCCCTGTATGGACTACTACATGTTCACAATATTTATTTAGCTTAAATAAAACACGGGATAATCTAATTATTTCTGGCCGTGTTCCAATGACTGTCACTACTTTTAATTTTTTCATTTTCCTTTAGTCTCAAATTTTAGAGGCATATGTATCAGGCTGTTTTTTATCAAAAATTTCGTTTGCCCATAACATTACTACCATTTCTTCTTCACCGATATTAGTAATATCATGTACCCATCCTGGTATAGATTCTACTACTTGAGACTTCTCTCCAGAGGTAAAGACCTCATAAACCTCATTCTTAACCACATGTCGAAATCTAAATTGAGCTGAGCCTTTTATAACTAAAAATTTTTCACTCTTGCTATGATGATAATGTCCACCGCGTGTCACTCCTGGGTGAGCAGTAAAAAATGAGAACTGGCCTGAATCTGCTGTTTTAAGCATTTCAACAAATATACCTCGCTCATCACCATGCTGAGGTAAGTCATACATAAACTTAACTGGGGGTAAGTAACTAATATAAGTTGAATAAAGCGCACGAGTTAAGCCTAAACCTACGCGCTCAGATACAAGATTTGTCCTACATTCCTTGAATGCTTCAATCTGTTTTGATAGATCACCTAAAGTAATTGAATACTCTGGTGATATTTTTCTCCAATTAACAACTTTATGCTCTGTTGCTTGCAAGGTATTTATAAAGTCCGTAATAACGTCATCGATATAAACTAACTTAATCGGTAGCGATGCATCATTTACTTTAATAGGCAAATCATTTGCAATATTATGACAAAAAGTTGCAACAACCGAGTTATAATTAGGCCTACACCATTTACCAAAGACACCCGGTAAACGGTAAATATTCACTGTGTTGCCAGTCTCCTCAGCTAATTGCTCAACTGCTCGCTCTGCAGAACGCTTGCTTTTCCCATATGGATTATCCATTGACGCCTGAGTCGATGAAGCTAATATTAATGGAATATTTCGTTTTAACTTTCGAATTATGTTGCAAATACTTTTAGTAAGATCAGCATTTACAACAGAAAAATCAGCAATATCTTTTGGTCGGTTTTCTCCTGCTAAATGAACTATAGCATCACTTTTTGCAACTAACTCATCAAGTAAATCTAACGGATCATTACGGGTTAAATGCAAAACTTCAATATCAGATAGCTCACTTAATCTGACAAATAAATTTTGACCAATAAACCCTTGAGAACCCGTAATCAAAATACGCATCTTATTCATCCGGGTCAATATACTCGCCACGAGAAATTGCTTGCATAAACCCAAGTTTCATTAATAACGCTTGCATTCCAGCTACATCTAAACGTGTTGTGTTGTGTGAGGTATACTCAACTGCCTCTGTAATGCTAGTTTCGCCTTCTGAAATAAATTTATCATAATTCAAATCTCGTAAGTCCGGCGGTATACGATAATAACCACCTAAATCTTCCGCAGCAGCCATTTCCTCTCGACTTAAAAGGGCTTCATACAGTTTTTCTCCATGACGGGTACCAATTATCCGAATTTCGTGACTAGATTTATTCATCACTGCGGTCAATGCTTGCGCTAAGACTTCAATTGTCGCAGCAGGTGACTTTTGCACAAAGATTTCACCCGGATTTCCATTCTCAAATGCATACAGCACCAAATCTACGGCATCATCCAAAGTCATCATAAATCGAGTCATATTTGGATCAGTGATGGTAATTGGTTTTTCTGCGCGTACTTGATCAACAAACAGAGGGATAACTGAACCACGTGACGCCATTACATTACCGTAACGTGTGATACAAATAGTCGTTGAATTGCTATTACGAGACTTTGCAACAGCTACTTTTTCCATTAGAGCCTTTGAAATCCCCATAGCATTAATGGGATATACAGCTTTATCAGTACTTAAACATATGACACGCTTAACCTCACATATAATCGCCGCTTCAAGTACATTTTCAGTACCTAAAACATTTGTTTTAGTCGCCTGAATCGGATGGAATTCACAGGATGGAACTTGTTTTAAAGCTGCTGCATGAAAGACAAAGTCTACACCTCGCATAACATTGATTACGGAATCGTAATCTCTCACATCACCAATATAAAATTTCATCTTAGGATTATTGTAACGCTTTCGCATATCATCTTGTTTTTTTTCATCACGGCTAAGTATTCGAATTTCTTTTAAATCGGAATTTAAAAATCGACGCAATACAGCATTACCAAATGAACCTGTGCCACCTGTGATAAGTAAGATTTTATTCTTAAACATAGTTTTTATTCTACCTAGTTTGACTATTTGCTACATCAGCTAAAAAATTAAAAGTCTCATTCGCACAACGTTCCCATGAATATTGTTCAGCATATTTAAACCCAGTACTAGCAAGCTTTTTTCTTAAATTAGTCGACGATATTAATTTCAAAAGAGCTTGCGCAACATCATTTGCATCAAGAGGATTAAAATACACTCCTGCATCTTTTAAAATTTCAGGCATCGGCCCCATTGAGGAACAAGCCATAGGTAGCCCTGCAGCCATACCTTCTAATAATATATTTGGCATATTCTCACAGCTTGAAGCAAATACTCCAATATCAGCAGCATTATAATACTCTTCAAGCTTTTCGTATGGAACACTACCATAGTATGAAATAAATGAACCACCTGGATCTAACATTTCTATTTTATGCTGTAATAAATCGATCCCTGTATCTGCTGGTCCAATGAGATCAAGATGTAATGGAATATTTTTAGCTCGCAATTTTGCACAAGCTTCAGCTACAACCCACTGATGTTTATAAGGGCTAATAATCGACACATAAAGTAATTTATACGGATTTTCATTATTAAATTTTTTTTCAAGCTCTATCTTCGGCGGATGAAAAAAACGTGTACTTATGCCATGAGGGATAGTAGCCGTTTTTAACTCTCTATTACCAAGAACTCGCATTACTTTTTTTTCCGCATAGTTTGTAAGAAAAATCAAACCATCCGCTTTAATAAATGCTTGAATTTGTGCAAACCTAAGTAAAAGAAGTTTAAAAGTAATTAAAGAGTAACCATAACGTCGCATTTCTTTCCACTCAAAAGGCAACATATTACGGCACATGGTAACAACAGGCTTAAAACCACTGGCATTTGCTCCACCAGGAACAAAAACAATATCACATCCTTTTTGACGAGCTAATTTTCTAGCTAAAAAACGCTGCCAAAAAACCCTGAAAAGCAACCCTTTTTCTAATAGAGGTTGTGGTGACTTATCTAACCAATCACGTTCGTCAATTTTTAATAATATTTCATTAGATCCCCAAACCACAATACGTTCAAAGCCATAATCATGCGGTTTTACAGAACGCAAAAGCTCAACTAGGTGAGTAACACCTCCACCTCGCCGTAAATTAAATGCATCTATTCCAAGAATCATGATGCACTCAACTATATTGACTATGCTTAATGTATCTAAAACATTGAGCTTGTAAATTAGTAATAATTACTTTCGCCCTCTACCCACTAAATGTGCAGCATGAAATACTTCAATGTCATGAAAATTTTCTTCCTCAAACCATTTTTTAACCGTTGATACACTTTGAGGATTATCATATTCAGGAGCTAACATATCAAATGTATCTAACAACGCCCATTCTTTTAGTTGCTTATCTGACAAAGGAAATCTTCCTGTATAATCCGCTACAGGAACAACTCTTTTCAAAACCTTTCCTGCAACAGGAACTCGCCCTAAAATTTGGCTGCATATTAATAAATATGGTACAGCCTTCTCCAAAAAGCTGAAAAGCTTATTTGTTTCAACCGTCTTAGTAAAAGGTCGAAATAAATATTTAGCATGCATCATAGTTCTAAACCTTTTCCAGTAAAAATCAACGCATAATTTCCCACTAACATCTAACAAAGGCGGTAATCGAGAGAAAGATTTAGCTACATCGGGTGTATGCTGTAAAACACCTAATGAGTATATAAAAGGAAAGCTTTTTGCAGCAAAAGGTAAAGAGTAAACATCGCCTTGAACCGCATATAAGTTAGGGTGATGTTTAAGGTTCGCATAACAAGCATCAATAGCACTTGAATAATCAAGCGCCACTACTTTTGCTCCAGCATTCAGTGCTACTTCAGCAAAACGACCAGCACCACACCCTATATCAAGCACCCAACGCCCTTTCAATTCGTCTGCTGACCAGCCTGTAGCAGCCCAAAACCGATCGGATGATATAGGGTGACCTGAAAAACTATCGAGTTGAGTTAAACGAAATTTATTCCACTGGATACCAAAATTATCAGCATAATTTGATTTTGGGACAAATCGTGGTACAAAGTCCTTAATTGGGTAGCTGTACCTACCATCCTCGGAAACAAGCTCTCCAGACTGTATACGCTCATTGTTTACGATAGGGTTCTCTATGTTGAGTCGTTGCCCCGACCGAGGACAACGCAGAATTTCTATAAATTTGGTATGCATTTTTCTTATTAGACGTTAAAATATCGATGATGTATTGAAGAATTTGTATTAGATATTAACCTATAAAGCTTAAGATCTTCAACCTAAATACCGTGCTAACCTCAAATAGAGTAAATACACCACTTATAAACCTGGTTTTATAGGCGAATAAAAAACATAAAATCGATTAAGCAAGTAAAATGTTACAGAGTAACAAATCATTGCAATAATTTGAGAAACAGAGGCAATGAGGCCAAATAATGAATACGTCACCCATAACGCCATTTGGTTACAAACAAACGCTATCATAAAAGCCAGCACAAACCGAAAAAGCTTACTATGCACGTATTCGCCGTACTTAAAAACAAAATAATGATTGAGCACAAAACCAAATGCTAGTGAAGTTACATATGAAGCAGCATTAGCAAAAAATACATTCATAAAAAAGAAATAATGAAATATCAGAAAAGATATATATCCAACTACAGTGTTAGCGATACCACTTAGTGCATATTTAAATGCTGTAAAATCATAAAAAACACGGAAAATTTGCATAAATAATTAATACTACTAAAAAACGAATATATTTAAAGACGATTAAATCGCTCTACAACATAAAGAGGATCTGTTCTAGAACTTTCAATTAAAACGTTAATTGCCCTCAATAGAACATACAATGTAATATTAGTAACCAAAAAACCTAATGCTATTATAAATACAAGATACGTCCAACCGGGCACAATACTTTGTTCAACACCGAAAATATCCCAACCAAACATTTTTACCAGCAAAGCATTAATCATCATAATTATCAATAATCCACTTGAAAGTATAATGCCAAATTCGGAGATTCGGACAGGCAAACTCGATACTCGCATTAATGCCGACCAGCCTAAATTAAATTGCTCTTTGACTGAGCGCCTTTGCTTATTACTACTAAAATTAACTGCAATGGATTTTGAAAGAAAACCAGAAGCTAAATAAACTTCTTTTAATAAACAATCTTGCCATCGAAACCTTAATATCCAATTAAGGGCTCTACGTGAAATTAAAATCTCATTACGCAAACTGTTATCCAAATGAAGAGGTGATAAAGTTCTCATAATTGAATAAAAGATAGAACGTAAAAATACAACTGAAATTGGTGATTTACGTTTTTGTTTAAGAGTTACTATATCCACACCTGTTTGAGCAGCTTCATACATATCACCGACTATTTCAATATGTTGAGTTAATGTTACATCAAAAACTACAGTGTAATCGCCATTAGCCCTATCTAAACCAGCAAGAACCGCGGTATCGAATATTTTTTTATGTGATAATTCTAAGGTGTAACAAAACTGTCGTTGTTCTTCAGATAGATCTAGTCCAGCCAAGTTCATCCCACTACAATTATCTACAATAATAATCTCAAAATCAGAAAAAGCTTTTGACAAATAAGCATGACTCCTTGATATAAAACGAGTCAAATCTTTTTCGTTATCTTCTTTGAAGAGAACAATAATAACTGAAATGAAAGCATTATACATATTGCATGACCTTTTCGACTTCATAAATAGAGTTGATTTTCCCCGAAAAAATGCAAAAGTACAAAGGTTTCTTACTCAAGCATCTAATATCTGTTGGACGACTATCATCAATAAAGCTAGATTTAAGTTTAGTTTTTACTGTATATAAAGAGCCCATATATTTTAAGTCAACCGTATCGTGCAGATAATGTCTAATCTGTCGCTCCATTTTTATGTAATTTGATTTTGGACGACTAGCACAATGATTACATACGCTAAGTTTTTCTTTTGTACAGTTTTTTTCATTTAGCTGGCACGAAAATGTCGGCGAGTGACTTGTATCTAATTTTTGATGAGTATAAATCACTGAAGACAACGAGTGCATATTCGAAAGTCCAAATGGCATTATAGAAGCAAATGGGCCATCCATAATAGTCATCCCTATATTATCAAGTGCTTTACTATTCACGATACATATTTCTGATATTTCATGAATAACATCAATAAGCTTCATTCCAAATATTTGATTCACTGCATTTATATTAGCGTATGTTGCATTAACAACACCATTTGCTGTAATTTTTATTACATTATTATTTTTTAAATCTTTCACCTCCATAAGCCAGGTATCGACCTGACTATCAGCAGTTATCACCCTATGCTCCAATAGAACAGGTACGCCTTCTGCTTTAAGTAATGATTTATAGTATTCACCTATCAGATAAGGATCAAATGAATATTCTAATGCTTCGAAAATGGCCTCCAATCGATTTTCATTAAAAACACCAGAATTTGAAGAAATTCTACAGGGAAGATTTAATGATTCACAAAAACGTTGAAACTGAAAACTATCAGTCAGAGTATTAGAACGATCTATTCCATAATATTTCTTAAAAGAAAAATTGATAAATGAGCTATGCTCTTTTGTGAAACGTTCTAAATGTTCATTCGCTATCCTGGCAGTAGCAATACTTCTTGGGTAGTGATAACCACTATGTAACCGTGCTTGATTTACAACACTCGCTTTCTGAAATAAAGCATCCTCAGATTCAATTAAAATTACACGAAACCCCTGCCGATGAAGATATAATGCTGAATAACATCCAAAAATCCCGCCACCGATCACAACAAAATCATATTTTGATTTCTGATTCATAGAAGATCTTTTCTTCTTAAATTTTTACTATGCATTCTCTAAGACATTACCTACGAAAGATTTTATAATTTCAAGGTCAACACCTTTCTGTAAAATTTCCCAATAATCTATGGTTTCTATGAGCTGTTCCATTTTAGAGGGCCCGATAACAACACCAGAAATTGCCGAATTATGATATATTGCTAACAATGCTAATTCGTTAAATGTGCGCGGAGAACCATTAAGTTCACTGATTTTAATTAAGAATTCTTCATAACGGCCTAAATTTGTTATATCGTTTTTATTCCTTAATATTAATGAACTATTTGGTTTATAACTGTTATTAAAGCTTAAGCCTCCACTATTTATTCCATAAGCAAGATACCGCGCATCAGGAAAAAATTGTTGATAATGTAACCTGGCTTTATTTGTAAATAAATTTTCTTGAGTTTGAATAAGCCAATGTTCTAAAAGCTCTGGTGCTGCTTCAGCATATAGATGTGGATTTTTCACTCCCGATAAACCTATCTCAAGACCATATTCTGAAAACTTTTTAAATGCAGATACAGTATTTTGCACTTTTAAAAAATCATCGCTATTATCCCAATGTACTGAAAGACATGCGAGATTTTCTGAAAATTTTTGATGATAGAAATCAGAAGACATTAACAAAAAACTTGGCGCAAGATTAATATCAGAACTACCATCATTTGCTAACGAACCCACTTTTACCAGAATTCGCATATCTACTATTTTATTAATTTTACACCATTCTTCTAACCATTCTTCAGCACGCCGAAAATCATCTGCTTTCTTATTAATAGGATAATTTGTCGCAGTATCTAGCCAACGGTATCCTGACTCATAAAATTTATCTAACAGTGAAAAAGCCGTAGCACGATCCACCGACCAGCCCCACATAGCAGTACCAAGAATCAGCTCTTTATCATTAAAATATGAAAACATAAAATACCAGGCTAAATTGTAGATATTCTTTGTTTTAGTTTTCGCATTGCTTTAAGATATTCAATCATAAGCTTTATAATATTTACCTTTGAATCTGGATCATCTATCCATGTCACGGGAATATCTTTTAATTTATATCCTAGTTTTTCCCCAACAATTAGAATTTCAGTTGCAAAAAACCATCCGTTGCTTTGCGCACCAGCCTCATTTAATTTTGTATAAATATCTTGCCTTAAAAATTTAAAACCACACATACCATCAGAGAACTTCGTAGAAAAATAAGAACGTACGATAAAGTTAAAAATTTTGGATATAAAACCTCGCAACAAACCTCTATTAAGAACGTTAGATTGTTTAAGCAACCGTGAGCCAGTCACAATGTCATAACCTTCAACAAGTATTGCTGAAATAGCCTGTGGAATATGTCTCAGATCGGTTGCTAAATCCAAATCCATATAACCCACAATATCAGATTTAGAGTGCCTCCAGGAAGTTTTTAAGGCAAGCCCGACCCCTTTAGACTCTACTTTTAAATAACGTACGCATTCATTACCGTCTTGTAAACCAAGTCCTATCAATTCAGTTTTATCTGTTGACCCATTGTCTGCAATAACCAAAGAAATTTCACCTAAATGACTACATTCTTGTTGAAAAAACTCAATCACTTTTTCAACATTTTCCCGAAGTGTTTTCTCTTCGTTTAAAACAGGTATAGTAATTTCAATATTAGCTGCATTACGCATAATTCACATTCAAAAATCGTCTATTGTTGTTAAGTAAATTTCATTAAAACAATAAACCTCTATAGTTTACTGCAATCAATCGAGCGATATTCTTTATCCAGTGGACGTGTTTTGTAATCAGGATTACTATCTATAACCACAAAAACATCATCAAACCCTAACCACCTGAAATAAGCTGATATACCCCACTCAGGTTCAACAGACCAACCAAAATAAGAAACTGCGTATGGGCAACCTTTTAGGATAAAGTTAACTTCTTTATTTTTAATGTGATATTCACTTATCTTATTATAATAGGCCAACCTAATCCTTGTATTTTCCTTTACTAGTAAATTAGTTCTCTTAATTTCATGAATGTTATTTTTCACAATAACTAGAGCAACCCCAATCATTAATACAACAGCCAATACCACTTTAATTTTTCCAGCATCCAGCGATTTATAACGCCCCTTTATTTTTCTAAGAAGTATCTCCACATAAAGAACACCTGACAACACCAATCCAAATGTAACTAACAAGGATGGAAAAATTCCCGAATAACCAGGCCAATACCTACTAACCAACTGCGTACCTAATGCCGCAACATATGCAAGTAGAAACATCATTGACAAGACACTTAATGTAAAATCTTTACTAAGCTCTTCTTGTAAATCTAAACTTACATTTTTATCTTTAATTTTTTCATAAGATCTTTTTGCAGTAAAAAACAACAACCCTAAAAGACTTGTATGAACCACAACTACTATAATTTTGAAAACGCTCGAACCTTTATATATATACTGAGGCAATAAATATTCATACACATAAGGAACTGTACCGCTATACCAATTAAAAATATTCTGAATAGAAAAATCTGGTACATGAGCATTAATTGCTGAATTACGCAATATTTGGCCAGGAGTCGTCAAATGAATTGAAATTGCTATTAATGAGAGTATGAACGAAACAAAAATAATCTGAACTATGTAACTAGATTTTTTTTCTCTTCTTATCAAACCTGCAACAGCTATACCCACAGTTATAACTGGCAAAGAAGCCATGACATGCTCATTCAATAAAGAAAGAAAAATATATGAAAAAGAGAAAACCAACCAATGTATCCATGTACTTTGAATAGATTGTAATCTCATCCAGAACAACATAAAAAAAGAAGTGAATATGACTGGGCCAGTATACGAAAGAAATTCAGCTGATGAAAACCATGCATTAGTGTAATAATAAATCGGACTTGTTGACCATAGCAACCATACAAGCAATACTATAAATAAAGTTCTCTGCATTTCTTTAAATTGAAAACTTTTTGATAGTATTGCTACAATATTTACTGGTGCTGAAATTGCTGCAAACAACCAAATACCTCTAAAAAGCCACCATGGAAAAGATTCCGGGGTGGAAAAATATTCCCTTAATAAGCTGTTGACAAAACTACCAAGTAGCGCTTGAGATAATCTTCCATTTTGATTTTCATACCATTCTACAATGTACTCCCAAGGCGTCACTGTTCTTGACATAGAGTTCATAGCATCCCCCCATCCAAGGGTATCTGCAAAAACCAGCCTGGCAAAAATCATAGCTACAACAAGGACGCTAAAATTAAATATTAACAGCGGGTTGTTTTTTGACATTCGTGAGAAAAACACTTTCATCAATAATCCTGATTTATTATTGTAAAAATATGGAGTTGTAACTTTTATCGTGTTGGTAATAAACTTGGGATTATTTTCTTTTTAACCTTTTCAAAAAATCACCAACTTTAAATTTCACTTCTTGCTTTAAGAAAACAATAGACTTACGAGCAGTATGTGCCCAAGCATAATATGGAACATTTTTTATTATAATCTTGAGTGCTTCATTAGAATCATAGGAATAGACATTTTTAACTGAGGATTTTACTTCATCTCCCCTATATTTTTTCTTTCTAATATTAAAGCGTTGTAATAGCTGTCTAACTGATCTTTCCGTTTTTGTTTCCTCTCTATCTTGTATGACATTCCATATTGACCGGACAAAAGAAATTGGATGATATCGAAATTTATAAATAAAAAACATTAGATAAGCTTTACGTCTTACTTTTTGCAGTTCATCAGAGTTTACTTCCGAGTTAAAGGATACAGCTGAACCCAAATCACCTATCGTCAGTAAATCTATCCAATCCATATCCTTAACATATTCACTAGACATATCCCAAAGGGGTGTACCGGGTAGTGGTATAAACAGACCAAAACCAGCTTCATCAACACCAACTTTTGCAAGTTGTTTTGCGTAATCTATAGTCTTATTCATATCATCACGAGTTTCTCCAGGTAATCCAAGTATAAAATAAGCCGCAACTTTTAAACCTATTTTATGAGCCGCAGCACCACACTCTTTAAGCTGTTCAAGATTAAAATCTTTACCTTTTTGAATTATTTCTGAAAGAACTCTCTCCGAACCACTTTCTGGTGCCAAAGTTATATGCTCACAACCTGAGTCTTTCATTTTTTGTAGCATTATCTCATTTGTTCTACTTGCCCGTATTCCATTTGGAGTTTGCCATTTAATTTTTAGATCTCGACGTATAATTTCATCGCAAATTTCAATTAATCTTTGGATATTAATTGTCATATTATCGTCTTCAAAATGAAACTCTTCAATACCCCATTTTTCAATACAATATTCCATTTCATCAACAACATCTTTTGCTGAACGTTTAACCCATCTGGTTCTTCTAGAAAAACAAAAAGTACATCCATAAGGACAGCCTCTTGAGCTAAGCAGAGAAGTCCATCTGCCATTAGAACTTCCGTGAGACTCTTGCGTTTGTATATATGATTCCATAGGCAAAAGTTCTCTTGCTGGAAAAGGTACGTTGCCTTGTTCTAAATCTAATATTCTTTTTTGAGACTCGAGTAATACTGTTTCTCCATTTTCATTTCTTGTTGCTAAACCTTTCAGTTCAGCTCTATGAAGCTTACCTTCAATGTACATAAGGAGTCGTAGTAAGCTTTCTTCACCTTCACCAATAGAAACATAATCAACCTCAGGCACATCATCTAAAATTTCTTTATACATTGCCGTAGGATGAGGCCCACCTAAAATAAGAGTTTTATCAGGGAATTTTTCTTTAATCTTTTTAGATAGTAATTCTACCGCAGGGTATGCAAAACTAAATAAATTAGAAATACCAATAACATCAATATCTGGTTCAATTCTGTCAAGAATATCATTAAAGTTCATTCCTCTAAGAAACGAACCTTTTATGAAACTAGTAATTACACTCGGTGCTTCTCCAAGCGCATCAATAACTTGTACATTGTGACCATCTTCCAATAAATATGCAGCTAGATACGCCACGCCTAATGGAGGAGTTACACCAGAGGCAACTTGCGTTTTTGCAAAGACTTGTGGAGGATTTATTAAGCAGACTTTAAGAGACATATCTATATTTTATCTCACATAGATGGTATAAATCAATAAAGTGTATCAGTAATACAGGCTATATACTACCTGTAGTATTCTAAATATAACCTTATAACTATACCCTTTTAGTTTTAGTAAAATTAAATCGCGTTGGATTGCAAAGTTTGCTAAATAAAGCAGTAACTCAGATGTAAGTTTTGCGATTACTACAGAAAACCCAAAATGGGTTGTAAGCATCGTAATTAAGCCATAAGATACTATACCAGCAAGAAAAACAAGCAGTAAATATTATTGTATTAATTAATATTAACACTCATTCCCCCTGTTTAATTCTATACTTTAAAATAAGAAAACATAAATTCATATAAACTTATCAGAATGTACTATAATTTAACTTGATACTCATTACGCCAAAGCTCAAACAACACTAGTGAAAACAAACGTTCACTATTAGAACGTCCTTTTGCTTGGCCATCCAGCAGCTGATTTACTACTTTACGATCAAATATACTATCATTAGAAGCCAGCAACACACTATGGAAATAATCACGCCACTCACCTGATTTCAACCATGATGCAAGAGGGATTGAAAATCCCTGTTTACGCTGCTGATCAAATTCTGCTGGTAATAAACGGGCCGTTAATTTTTTAAGTAATATCTTTCTGCTAGTAGCTGTTGCCTTTAAAGATGAAGGTACTTTTGAAAAGGCAAATTCAATGAGGCGATGATCGAGAAAAGGAGCTCGTAACTCTAAGGAGTTAAGCATGCTTGCGCGATCAACCTTTACTAGAATATCTTCTACAAGATAATTTTCAAAATCCATGCGAGTTGCTCGCTGTAACAAATCTGAATTATGAGGAATTCGTTGCTCGCGAATGTACTCAGCCTTTAATGCCCAAGAGCCTTGTCCGGCCATTAATTTTTGTCGTGTATTACGATCGAAATATGAAGCAATCAATGGCAAAGATGTTTTCAAATCGGCATCCAAACCTTGCATCCAGTTACGGCCCTTAAAGCCAACTGGTAAACAGGTTTCGGCAAACTTTGACAGCAGTAAACGTACACTCTTTGGAGTTCGATTTAACTTTTGTTGCATCCAAATCAAACGGTCGTAATGGCCATAACCACCAAATAGTTCATCTCCACCATCACCACCAAGTGCGACTGTACAATGCTCTCGAACCATTTGGCTAACAAGATAAGTAGGGATCATTGAAGAGTCTACGATTGGTTCATCAAACTGTCCTGCAAGTAATGGTAGGATATCAACGGTCGTTTCACGAGCATCAAGCTCTATATGTTCAGTGTCAAAATGCTGAGCAATTAAACGAGCATGTTCAGACTCATCATATTGAGCATGTCCAGGAAAGCGTACTGTAAATGTTTTAATATTAGGTGTGGCACGAACGGCCATTGCAGTTATTAGACTTGAATCTACTCCCCCACTCAAGAGTACACCGACAGGAACATCAGCTACTAACTGCCTACGAACTGAGTCTTCAAATAATGTTTCCAATTCATCAACAAGAATTGACTCATCCTTAGGTACAATTACTGAAGATTCTTCAAATTCTGGCATGCTCCAATAACGCCACAACTTAGATTTTCCATTTTGAAGATTAAAAATCATTGCATGAGCAGCTTGTAGCTTATTCACGCCTTTTAATATACATAAGTTACCAGGAATATATCCCATTCCTAAGTAACAATCCAAAGCTTCATGATTTATTTGTCTTGAAAAATTTTTGTCCGCCATTAATCCTTTAAGTTCAGATGCAAAACGAAGCTCACCATTCTCTAACCTATAGAATAGCGGCTTTTCCCCAGCACGATCTCTTGCAAGAAAAATTTCTCGTTTGCGATTATCATAAAGTGCAAAAGCAAACATTCCATTCAGGTGTGAAAGACAATCTGTTCCCCACTCTTGGTATGAAGCTAATATTACTTCGGTATCACTATGTGATTGAAAGGCATATCCCTTAGCAACCAAAGATTTTCGCAATTCATTAAAGTTATATATTTCACCATTAAAAACAATTGTTAATTGACCACTGCTATCATGCATCGGTTGATGTCCAGATGCAGAAATATCAATTATTGCTAGACGACGATGTCCTAATCCAACTACACCATCATTTGACCACCACTCACCAGATGCATCAGGGCCACGATGATGAATTGCATCACAGCCGACTGCCAACCAAGTGCGATTTGTAATTTGAGCTTGAGATGCTATACCAATAATTCCACACATAAATTAAATTCTCAAAAATCAGGCGTGTAGCCAAGGGTGTTTTTAATTCTTACGATGATCCGATCAAAAAGTTTTTCACCTAGAAAAACAAGCCCCCACTTATAAATATGAAAATAAGGAGTGCAACCAAAACCAACCTCTCGCTCTAATCTTTTTGCATATTTCAAGAATGCAACAATGCCATTTCTTCGTTGAATGGATAAAAAAGGATATGAATACTTCGACAAAATTAATTTCACTCTTTTAGTGAGTTCAGTACTATGCTGCCTATCAAGATATTCTGTGACTTCAAAATATGCTTTGGTAAAATTAATTGAATTCTCCGCTGAAAGGACCCCAGGGGTATACCTCCCTTTTTCGGCTTCTGATGCTCCAAAATGTGGATTATTACCTCTAAATGACTGTACCGCATGAGCTACAGGCAAATCATAGTATATTGATTCATTATCTAGACAAACATTGGCCATTAAATATATTTGATACAATAGTGTTCCATCTAAGTCAGATGTAGAAATAGCATTAGCCGCATCTCGTGATATCGTGAATCCGCTAATCGTTACACTACGTTTAAAAAGCCAGGCAACTGTTTCTTCTCCAGGCGGCAGGACTGTTGTTTTAGGTAAATATCGAAATGTTTCAACACGTCCATCCGAATGAATTGAAATATAAGAACGAAGAACATATTTTATATTTATATTTACATTTAGAAATGTTAAATACTGATCGAGGGCATTGGGGACAAAAAGATCATCATCACCCATGAATAAAACAAACTGACCCGTTGCTAGCTCAACCAATCGTCTAATATTACCATCATACCCAAGGTTAACCTCATTTTCATAATAACAAGTGCGGTATATTGAGTTGTTTTTAAAAGATTCGACTACAGAATTTATCGCCAACCTTTTAGGTGACATATCCTCACAAATAATAATTTCAACGTTTTCTGGCTTGCAATCGATTGAAGATAGCAGTTCTCCAATTTGCACAGGTCTGTTATAGCTTGGGATACAAATTGATAGTAATGGTCTTGTCTTCAAGTAATTCACCGTTAATACTTATGTACAATATATTTAATTAGAATGGAATTTAAAATTCAGATTATCGAGTTGCTTCAACAAATAATGACTCATCTGGCCGATTATCAAGTATTGATATATCAGGAGTGTCACCTTGTTGATATTTACAACGTTTAATATTTTTAAACCCTGCATTCCTTAATAACTCAGATATCATCTCATAATCATACATATATTTGTGTCGCGCATAATAACTTTCATCATCCTCAACAAAAAAATATGCAGTCAACATTTTTTCTTTATCACCTTTTTCGTAAAGTGAAATTGCATATTCAAGATCAGGGATCGTGATACGAATAACACCTTGAGGTTTAAGGACACGATAACTTTCATCTAATAGATGCTTCGCATCTGCTCGAAAAAGATGTTCAACAAAATGTGATGTATACAGAAAATCTGCTACTGAATCCTCTAGTGGTAAACCATAATTTAGCCCATGATGAATAAATCGATTATCGCTTAGTAAACTCAAATACTCACTCTTTTCATAATATCGATTTGCTCCAGTGAGCTGATATGCCAACTTATGCAGAAAACAAGGGAGAGTAGCAATTAATGCGTTCAAACTTCCATCTATATTAATCCAGCCAGGAGCTACTGCCAATCCACACCCAAGATTCAATTTAATTGTGTCCTCAGGTTTAGCTTGTAATGCAATACGTTGTTTTTTCTTAATTCGAGCCAAAAATAAAGATGAACTATCCACAACTTTTCGAAACAATCTCAATTTAATTTCTCCTAAATTTCTTCTACCCAATTTAATACTTGTTTCATACGCGATACCACATCATGCCCATCTTCATGAACACGATTATATCCTGACTCCGCAATTGCCTGACATCGTTTATCATCGTTTATATAAATTTTAATTTTTTCTAACATTTCTTCTTCCGTCCTAAAGAACTCTACATCTTTTCCTTCTACAAATAGACTTGCAAGATCATCGGTATATTCAGCAAGCATCATTGTTCGGGTTGCTGGAATTTCAAAGCAGCGGCGGGTATAAGTATCTCTGTTAAGTTTTGATAGAAAACAAAGCGCAATACGTGAACCACTCAATGCCCTGTTATAGTCATCGCCCCAAACCAGTCGAACAGGACACTGCTTTTGCAGCTCAGTTGATTTCAAAACTATTGCATCCCAGTCATAACCTGGGCCAAACAGTTTCAAATTCCATCCACTCTTCACAATAGACTCAAGGTAATCAACACGCTGATCTGCCTCATAATGTCCAATAAAGACAACATCACATTGATAATTATCATTACCCTCTAAATTCGTGGCTACGGGTTTATTTAACCAGGGAACAAACCATGAACGTAATAACTCTACTCTTTTAGCCCCAATATCTAGAAATTGTTTAATATTATGGTGACGATAAGCCAGAACAATATCATAATATGGTACAGACGCTTTAAATTGTTTCCAAAGATATGATGGGTGGCCAACTGAAAATGGATCATCATTATTATAACCCAATACTACACATGTAGGTAAATGATGCTTAATTGATAATATTGTGGATGAGGTAATATGAGTACCCCTGTAAATAAAAACCACATCAGGCTTTAATAATAATGCCTTTTCGACAAGGTTTTTATTAATTCTTTTAACTTGAGGTCCGAAGATAAACTTGTTTTGCAACCGCCGGATTTGTCGAATTAAATAGTTATCTGAAGAGAAATATTTACACCAATAAAATACTTCAACTTGATGCTTTAACCTTCGAAATGCTTCCGCTACAACTGTCTCATGTATTTCGGAACCTCCATCACCTACTACTAATATGTTCATCAATCAAATTCGCATTTAAGTTATTTTATAAAGTTAGCCAGTTATTTGGTATTAGACCTTCAAATCCCCAATTGGTCTTTTCTACTTTATCTTGCATAATAAGTGGAGTGGTAACAATTTTATCTTTCGACTGTCCTAACCAGGCTCCCCACCAACTAAAAGTACTATTTGCAGTTATAAAGTGTTGACACTGACTCATTAGCCACAAATCAGCATAAGCTAGCGCATCACCGTGATTGTGCTCAACAACAACGACTCGATCACTTGGTAGTTGAATTTTTTCACGGGCTGCAATTGGGTTGTCTGAAAAGAGAAAATATTTTGGAGCGTTTAACTTACTCTCCATAAGTTCAATGGCACGCTGATAATAACTTATCGAAAGATTGTGAACTTCATCATTTCCTGGCGCATCGAACCATCGCACATGTAATGCAACAGAATTACTATTGCAGATATCATAAGCAATACTTATATTCAACTTATCTTTTGGTGGAGTAATACACAAATCATCACGAATAATTTTTTCAACATCTTTAAAGTAATTTTCACTTTGCCACAGACCATCTAAATAAATTGTTTCACTTACCTTAAAGTTTAATAAACGTTCATCAAATTCTAATTTTTCCTGCTCTACATAGTTGCGATTAAAGTATGTTTTTTGCCGAGATAACCATTTTTTTATTGCACGCCGATATCGCTCAAAGGGAACTAATCTTTCATATGGTGTAGCTTTACGAGCAGGAATTTTAAAATTATCTAGCATATACTGTCTTTGATAAGTCTTATCCCTGATGAAACCAGTTACATCATCAATAACAAGCTCACATTCATTAATAATAGATAAACGGCGAGCAACCGCATAAGAAAAGAGCTGGTTACCTAATCCACCTCTAATCCTAACAACAATAGTTTTATTCATATATTTAACTTACACATTTTCAACTGTACTTGGTGGTAACAAAACGCGATTTATCATTCGTAACCTGTATATAAATGACAGACCAAACCATAAAACGATTATATTCATAATATATTTTTCCCCATACCATAACCAATGAGGCAAGCATAGCGCAATCATTCCTAATAATGCTAGATTTGATACAGTCATATTTTTTAAAACAGTATGTTCAATTTTCGTAAAAACATAACCCCAAAGACCTAATATAAAAAAAACACCTATTATTCTAAAATTCATAAAGGGAACAACCAGTGCATGAGTTCCACCAATACCATAACGCATATCCCATGCGGGCCCCTGATTACCAGTTATTGGACGTGTGTAACCTATCCAATCTGCCACAAAACCAGGAATGATTGAACCTAATAAATCAACATACGTTTGTCCATATTTAATAGCTAGAGAACCATTAACATGATCTCCCGCCACTGACAGTGGTGTTAACAATACTGCAGACCATGTGCCGGAAACCATATTATCGATACGAATTTCTCCTGTGTCGACTAAATTCTCTACAACAGATAACAGTGACGAAATACTATCTACATCAGTCAGAGATTGTCGTGTAATCCCTATAAAATAAGAGAAGGTAAAAACAAACAAAGCCATAATTATAATCATAGACCAATTTTGCTTTGTTTTTATTTGTCTATTACTCTTTAAATTTACTCCCCAAATGAAATACATAAAAACAACAGACACAACAAGCGTTAGGCTTTCTCTATCACCTCTGAGAAGCTGAAACCAGACAACAATCAAAAAAAGTGAAAACAGAACAATTTGACGTTTTAATTTCCTATGAAAAGGTGAAACCTCAAACATTGAATCTGCCAATACAAACATAATGATTGAATAAGAAACCATCCATGCTGACGTAAAATTCCAGTTGTGATTTATAGCTATTGATTGCGTATAATTACTACCAAATAATGATTCTTGTGGCGAGGATATCCATGTAAAAGCAACGGCAACAATAGACCATAGAATAAAATTAGTTAAGTTAAGACTCTTAAAGGACTTCCGATAACCTTTTATACTATCCTGAGTGATAAAAGCATTTAAATTTCCTTTGATGCACATAGATCCTACAATGAACCCTATAGCACCAGTAGCACCTAACATTGACATTAACTCAATAATAGTTTTATTTGTTGTGTATGGATTTACCGCAAGCCCCCATAAATTTTCAGGTGGCAACGAACTAAAGTCATACCAAAGATAAGGAAATACGTGGATAAATGGCAGTATATAAACTGCATAAAATAATAAAGTAAGAACACCAATTCGGCGCTTTCGAAAAAGCCACAAAAGATGTAAACCAACAACAATTATAGTTGTAGCCGAAACAAATATCGGCATGTAAATATCACTATAAAAATATGTTGTATAAAATGCGAAAATAAATACATATAAAATCATTGGCTATGCTCTTATCAAAACCATCATATAAATAATGTTTGAATAACTTCTTATTTAAACCTTAATCCAAATAACAACTTTAAAATATGAATAACTGAATTCATTTCTACCTAGCATTAATTTCTGACAAAGATGCACTGCTAGCCTCTCTTTTTCTAAGCTCTCTTATGTTTTTAAAATAAAAATACCTTAAAATTAAATACAAAAAAGAAGCCACATAAAAGTTAAAGTTTTCAAACAACATTTTTCGTTCTTTTTTAAGAAATATTGAAGCATTTATACTTTTATGAGTTAAGCTATAAGGAATACGACCACTTTCGCCAACTTCACCAACAACAAATAATGGTAATGGTATTATTTTTATTATTGATGAGAGCGTATAAAAATGAACAATATGCACATCAAAAAAATCATATCGCTCTAACGGCAGCCCTTTGATTATTGAGGTTCTATGCAAACCATAAATCATTAAAGGGCATGGTGACAATAGTCGCATCAAATAATTTTTTGAACTTTTTCTTGAGTTAAACATTCCGATACTTTCATAAGAAGATTCTCCCGTATCTAGATTCTTCAATATGTAATCACTAAAGACTAAACCACAATCTACTGTAGAATCAAAAACTTCAAGCGCTAATTTAATGAAATCCTTATGTCTTCTATCATCAGCTGCCGCCCACATAAAATACTCTCCAACAGCCCTATCTAAAACGTATTGAAAATTTTGTATGGAACCAATATTTTTACTTTGCTGAACAAAGGTGATCCGACTATCTTTTCCTGCATATTGTTTACACATAGATGCAGTTCCATCTGTTGACGCGTTATCAGAAATAATGATTTCAAAATCAGAATATGTTTGCATAAGCAATGCATCAATAGCGTCACCTAAATACTTTTCAGCATTATATACTGGCATACCTATACTAACCTTAGGTATTTGTCTCTGCTTTTGTTTAGATAGATTCATGTTTTATCTCAATTAAATTTATTGCAGCTATGTTGACTTACGAGCACTACCAATAAAATAGGTTTGCATTCTCAAAATTAGCATTGGACGAATTTTATCAGAAAATATACTAGATACTAATATTGCTGAGCAACCAGTTATCAATAAAAATACAAACCAATACCATCGATCTTGATAATTCTCAGGTTGAAGCAATTGAGCAAGAAGCATAACTCCAATTGTACCTACAGATGGTAAAAAAACATCTCTATATAACCAACTCCATTTCTCAGTTGAAATAAGCCGTTTATGCATAAAATGTATCTCAAAAATGCCATGGCCTATATTCAAAGCAACCCATAACCATGCAACACCAATTACACCATACAGAGGATAGATTATGAAAATACTAGGAACAAACACTATTACAGCCGCCATATTTGACTTTACAGTTAAGCTTGTCCAACCGTGCGATAGTTGACAATCATGCGGCATCCATCTCAGTCCACCTAAAAAATTCCCTAGAGCTAGCACTGAAAGAATAGGCGCTGTATTTTCAGCCAAGCTTTGGTTACCTGACCACATAAAAATTACGCCATCTGCATAAAAAGCAAGAAGTAACCCAATTGGAGCAGTAACTATTGTTACGAGTTGTGCTCCCTTATGATATAGCAAAGTTAAATCAACAACATTTTCACTACTTGAAAGCTCCACCATTCTTGGATAAATAGCCTGAGTAATGGGGCCTATTGCCATATAAAGCACTGCGGCAACGGTTGCAGATAGAGTGTAATAACCAAACATTTCTAGTGTAAGAAACTTAGAGAGAAGAAGCTTATCTACTTGAGTCAATATGATAGCAAAAACAGTGAATATCATCATACCACCAGCAAACTTCCATACACTAGAAAGTGCCTCACGTGAGAATTTAGATTTTATTGTAGTTTTAGGTAATATTTGATTAACGCTTATAGCAAGTATGAATACAGAAAGTACAGATACAAAACCCTGCCAGAGAAAAAATGCCTCTATAGTAGGCGAAACCCATACTAGTATTGCAAATGCCCCTGCATGCCGCAGAGTAGTTAGTGCAGTATTAATTATATTAAACCAAACTTGCCGCTGCAAACCTAAAAGTGAGCTTCGATACAAACCTTCGATAAGACGTAGTGCTATTACTATAGCCATAATAATAATCGCTTGCGACACAACATCAACTGTAAGCTTTTCTAATTTAAACCAGCCACTTGCAAAATAATTAGATGCAAACCACATACTTATTATAATAAAAACGGATATTGCTAAATAAATTACCTTTAAAGTTTTTAGCAAGTCTTTTATATATTGAACTCCATGCACTCCAGAAGTATAACGTGCCATTTCCCTGTTCAAGGTCGGAGTCATTCCCATATCGAGAAGCACTAGCCATGCTTGCATCATGGCAAAAAAACCGATAAGACCATAAGCTTCCATACCAAGATAGTCGATGTAATAAGGTATAAATGCTAACCCCATTACAGCACACCAGAACTGACCAACATAATTAGCAACGAGGTTGTATTTTATTTTGGACATTCAACTCTGACCTTGATTAACTGTAAATGGCTGATAGGTAGTTCCTAGAATATTTTATCTGAAAGCTTTACTTGTTTAGACCACAATAGACATAGTAAAAACAGAAAATTCTTAATGCGTCAGCCCTTTACAATTAAAGTAAAGATATCATTAGATGTAATTAGTACTGTTATATTTAAGAACAACATCGACAAGGTGAGTAAAACCAGCAAACTTCGAGAGTATATATGAAATTACTAAGAACTATATTAACTTACTAGTGAAGCCATCACCTCAAGTTAACTTCTGAATTATACTTAGTGGCATCTCCCCAGAACGCCATTGGTTCAAAATCAGGATATGGATAAAATCCAAGATTGAGAGTGATATCTGCTTTTTTCATCCTAATATATTCCTCAACCAGTTTACGGACAGAAATTGGCTCTCCACTACAACAATTATAAATCCCATTTAAACTTTCATGTTCAATTAGAGCCACGATTCTTTGCGCAACACTTTCGACTGGTAAGTAGTCGCGAAGTTGTTCCCCGCCTGACATATTGAAGCTTGCATCTCCACGATCAATAGCAATTTCTAACTGAGCCAGTAAACTACCTGGGTTTTGGCCTTCACCATACATATAAAATAATCTAACCCACTGCAATGTAAAAAAAGTCTCTTGCTGTAATGACTGAAGAAACTTTCTTAGCGTATCTTTTGCTAATGCATATGGATTATCTGGAGAAGAAGGTAAACTCTCATTTAAACAACCATTCACCATCCCATACTCAAAACAGGTACCAGTCACCAATACCTGTTTAAGTCCTTGTGAAACCAACTTTTTTATAAACTGATAATCCGCTATCAAATTATTTTCGAAGTGAAATAAGTCCTTATAATTAGGTAGTCCAGGCCACACAAGGTGGATTAATGCATCAGGTTTACCCAGAACATCAAAATCATTTTTTCCACTTGGCTCATGTGTATCATAAGATATGAATTTAACATGACTATACCAGGGTAATTCCAAGGCTTTATTATTCGTACGCGCTACCGCAATTACCTCATGCCCACGCTTAAGTAAAAGAGGAATGATATGGTTACCAATAAAGCCTGTTGCACCAGTCACTAAAATTTTCATAATATTCTCTATGAATGAAATAAGTTCATAAATGTAAATACCTATAAGTAATCCATATATCATTTACTGAGCTGTACCCCGTAAAACGGACATAGATTATGCAGCCATCTCTTCAAACTTAAGCGGTGATATATTACCTAAGTGTGAATGTCTGCGTTTACGATTATAAAACCCTTCAATGTACTGAAACAAGCTAATGCGCGCTTCTTGAATGTTTTTATAATGTTCATGGTTCACATGCTCTGTTTTTAACGTACCGAAAAAACTCTCTGCAACGGCGTTATCCCAACAGTTACCTTTTCGACTCATACTGATGTTTACCGTTTTTAATTTAGCTCCAACTTCATCAGAGACATACTGAGAACCTCGGTCTGAATGAAATAGTTCTGGCAAACAGCCTCGATTCTTTTTTGCCTTATCAATCGCTTCGCAAACTAAAGAGCTTCGCATATGATTGGCTAATTGCCAACCAATGATCATTCGAGAATATAAATCGATGATCGTGGCTAAGTAAATCCAACCTGTTGCTGTACCAATGTAAGTAATATCGCTCACCCAAACAGTATTGGGTTTATTCACCGTAAACTGTCGATTAA